>OOCR01000490.1_pt1 | contig 32140 bp, 27 predicted proteins | sample 1671491 | NCBI WGS metagenome assembly OOCR01 (sample SAMN06348162, study PRJEB24527) | human gut metagenome | biome: human gut; feature: ankylosing spondylitis patient; material: feces | host: Homo sapiens | place: China | collected 2015-10
TCAAGTCAACGCTGAAAAAGGCGCTGGACTACATCGAGAACCCGGACAAGACCGATGAAAAGCTGTTCGTTTCTTCCTATGGCTGTTCCTATGAAACGGCGGATATTGAATTTCAAATGCTATTAGATCAGGCGTACCAAAAGGGCAACAATCTGGCCCACCACCTGATACAAGCCTTTGAACCGGGGGAAACCACGGCGGAGCAGGCCCATGAGATCGGGCGGCAGCTTGCCGATGAAGTGTTGCAAGGCAAATACCCCTATGTGATTACCACCCACATCGACAAGGGCCATCTGCATAACCACATCATTTTCTGCGCCGTGGATATGGCGAACCAGCGCAAGTACATTTCCAACCGCCAAAGCTACGCCTTTATCCGGCGAACCAGCGACCGGCTGTGCAAGGAACACGGCCTGTCTGTGGTAAAGCCCGGCAAAGACAAGGGCAAAACCTATGCCGAGTGGGACGCACAGAAAAAGGGCAAGAGCTGGAAAGCAAAACTGAAACTTGCCATTGACGCGGCCATCCCGCAGGCCAAAGACTTTGATAGTTTTCTGCGGCTCATGGAGGCGCAGGGCTATGAAGTCAAACAGGGCAAGTTTATTTCATTCCGCGCTCCCGGACAGGAACGCTTCACCCGCTGCAAGACCTTGGGGGAGGATTACACCGAGGAACGGATCACCCAGCGGATCAAGGGCATTGCCATTGACCTGGGGTCGCGCAGAAGAAGCGCCGGGGAAATCTCCCTGCGGATTGCCTTGGAGGACAGTATCAAGGCCCAGCAGTCGGCGGGCTATGCGCGGTGGGCGAAGCTGCACAACTTGAAGCAGGCCGCCAATTCCTTAAACTTCATCACAGAACACCAGATTGACAGCTACGAGGGCTTGGAAAGCAGGCTGGCCGAGATCAGCGCGGCAAACGACGCGGCGGCCTCCGCCCTGAAAGACGCGGAACGCCGCCTTGGGGATATGGCGCTGCTGATAAAAAACCTCTCCGCCTACAAGCAGCTCCGGCCTGTGGCGCTGGAACTGCGAAACGCCAAAGACAAGGCCGCGTTCCGGCGGCAGCATGAAAGCCAACTGATCTTGTATGAGGCGGCGGCAAAGACGCTCAAAGAGGCCGGGGTCACAAAGCTCCCCAACCTGTACGCCCTCAAAACCGAGTATAAAAAGCTGGACGCAGAACGGGAACGGCTGTCCGCACAGTACAGCGAAGCAAAACAGAAATTGAAAGAATACGGCATTGTCAAACAGAATATAGACAGCATTTTGCGGACAGCGCCGGGAAAGGAGCATACGCAGGAACGATGAACATACCGAGAATGAGTTACCCCCAATACCGCAAGGCACGCAGGCTCACCCATGAGTGCTGCAACTACTGTAACGGAAACTGCCTCCTGCTGGACGATGGGGAGGAATGTGTCTGTGTGCAGAGTATTTCCTATTCGCTGCTGTGCCGGTGGTTCAAGGTAGCCGTCCTGCCGCTGGACGCGGCCCTGTGCGCCGAGATCACCAAAGGCCGGGACGAAATCAAACGCTGCGCCGTCTGCGGGGCGGCGTTTACTCCCAACTCCAACCGGGCTAAATACTGCCCGGATTGTGCGGTGCAGGTGCGCCGGAAGAAAGAGGCGGAACGCCAGCGGAAAAGATACCTCCTGTCTACGCATTTAAGGCGGTAAAAGTCCACGGAAATCAAGGGTTTTTCCGCATGGTCGGCAGGCAGGTGGATAAAGTTATCCTGTTCCCCTCAAAACGGGGTTCTAAATGCGGAAAAATGGACAAAAAAGAAGCGCCGGACGCAGAGGCTTTGACACCTCCGCGCCCGGCGTTTTGCTTATTCGTCTGTGAAGTGGAACCGCTGCGCCGCAAAGTCGGCGTCACTCATGGTGTCCAACTTATCGGCGGTCTGGCAGACCAGCGCTGCCATTTCCTTGTCCATGTCCGGCAAAGCTGCCCGGAGATTTGCCGCCGTCCTGCGGCGGTCGGCGTTGTGGTACAGACAGATCAGGTTTTCTTCTTCCACGGTGAAATACATTCCTCATACCTCCATTTCTTTTGATTTTTCCCGCGCCGGGGGCTTCTTTTTCTGCTCCTCCTTGGCGGCGGCAAGCTGCGCCCGGATGGACGGCTTCTTTTGTTTCTGCGTTGTCTTTTGGGTCTGCTTGGGCTTTTTGGCCTCCGCCTTGGTTGCCTCGGCCACATCCAAAAGGGAAATCTGTTCCCCGGCTTTTGCCCTTGCTTCCAGTTCCTCCATAGACGGGGCGTTGTTCATCATGCCGTCGATCATGTTGTAGTTCTGCTCGGTGGACATTTCCGCCGTCTTGATATGGCTTTCTGGCTGGGCGGGGATGGCAAAGGCTCTTGTGCCGTTTGCCATAATAAGATACCTGCCGTCCTCCGACTGGTGGTGGAATCCATACCCGGCGGCCTCCATCTGTTCCCGGCTCCTGTCGGTCAGATAGAAACGGCCTCTCGGCGTCTGGATTTGTTCGCCGGTCATGCACTCGTCCGGCGTGAGCTGCTTTTCCAGCTGGGCGAAAAACTCCGGCACCTGCCGGTAGTCGGCCCCCTCGTCCACATAGTAGGCGGTCTGTTTTCCATCCTGCCGGAACACCACAATATCCCCCATCGAGAGGGAATGTCCCTTGTAATCGGAGGGATGTTCCATGTTGAAGCGGCGGTAAATCTCGTCCAGTGTGATGTCCTTGTCCAGCGGCGCGGAGTAGATAAGCTGGTAATTCTTCCTGTCCACCGAAAGCCCATCCGCCTGCAATTCCTCATAGGAACGATAGCGGAAGTCGCGCCCCTCCGGGCCGGGCGGCACTTGGTAGATGGAAAAGTTGGGCTGCGCCGGGGCCTCATAGTCAGAGGCAACATATTCCTCCACCGTCAGCCCGGCAGCGGCGGCCTCCTGTTCCAGCTCTGCCTCGATCTGTTTTTTGTAGTCCTGCAAGCTCTGGTCGAAGTCGGCAAGCTGCGGCGGCTCCGGCAAGTGGTACTGGCCCTGATTGAGAAGCGGGCGGCACTCTTTTACATAGTCCAAAACCGCGTTGAAATAAGCGGTCTGTTCCGGCGTCAGGGTTTCCCCGGATCGCAGGGGACGCCGGGCCTCCTGCTCCATAGTGGCCAGATTGCAATGCAGCTCCATATATGGGACGAACTCATGCAGCAGCATATCCCGCTGGGCCTTGTCCGCCTCCCATGCCTCCGGCCCCTCATGGTGGAGCACATGGTTTTTCCAGCTTTCATCCTGTGCGTAGTATTCGTGGTAGCCCCGGATATGCTGGATCAGGGAACCGTCGCCGTCGCCAAAGTCCTGCCGTCCCTCGTAGCTGTCCGGCTGGCCCTGCATGGTAAAGTCAATACGGAACCTGGTCTTGTCGTACCAATGGCCCGTATAGCCCGGCTGCTCCCGTTCATGGCGTCTGGCGCTGTCCAGCTCCTTGAAAACGGCTTCGGCTTCATGCAGCGACATTTGCTGGCCGTCTTTCAGATGGGGGCTTTCACTCCAAAGGATCGTGACAACTGGCTCCGCTGCCGGATTCTGCGCGATCTGCCGCTGGGCGTTGGCAACGGCAATCTCACTTTCGATCTCGCTTTTCACAAAGGAATCCATCTGGCCCTTTTGCAGCTCGTAGCCCTGTTCACACAGACGGTTGATAAGCCCGATCACCTTGTCAGTATTGCCCACGGCCTCGGCATAGGCCACGATCAACTGCCGTTCCTCGCTGCCCAAACGCGGGGCGTTTTTCTCTGCCAGCTCAATCAGGGCGGCGGCCCGGTCAGCCGGGGACGCCTCCGGCATGAATGGCTTTCCATTCAAAAGGCCGTCGATCCCGTTCCATGCCTGCGGCTGGGGAATGGCGTTGGCCTGTTCGGTTGCTTCCAGAAAATCATCCAGCCTGTCGCCGGTCAGGGGTTCCATCGTCCCAGCCGGTAGCTCATGGATGGCAAGGATTTCTTTTCCGGCTTCCGCAAGGGACAGGTCGGGATTGTCAAGCTGGCCTCCGTCCAGTTCCTTGTAGTCGGGGCCGTACAGTGTGTAGTCATAGCCAGTTTCCGATGTCTGGATATACAGATATTCGCCGCTTTCCAGACGGTAGGCGGCCTCCTGCGGGGCTTTGGCCTGTTCCAGCGTTCCATCCCCGGCAATGGTAAAGCCCTGCGCCTGCGCTGCCTCCTTGGTTCCCTGCGACACTTCGCCGGTGGATTTCAAATCCGCTTCAATCAGGGTTTGCAGCATGGCTTTTACGCTGTCGGTCATTTCCTGCTGTTGCTCCGGGGACAGCTTGGAAAATACGCTGTCCGGGTCTGGCTGCTCGGCGGCCTGTTCCAGCGGCGCGGCCTGCGGCTGTTCCTGCTGGGCCTGCCGTTCTTTCTGAAGCTGGGCAAGGTGGCCGTCAATGGTGGTAATCAGTTCATGGGCGGTGGCCCGGATGGTTTCGAGGGAGGCTTTCAGCTCTTTCAAGTCCTTGCCGGAACTCCAACCGGCCACATAGCCAAAGGAATAGTCGGAGGTGTCCAGCCCGTAGTGCTGGCAGACGGCATAGGCCACGCTTTCAGCCTGCACCTCGCGGGTGCGGCTGTCGGGGCGGTCGGCCTGCTCAATGGCCGGGGCTTCCGGGTCGATGGCGTGGAGCTTGGAATGGGCGATCTCATGGATGGCAGTCTTTAGGGTCTGTAATTCGCTCATGCCCTCCTGAATGGCGATCCGCTTTTCCGTCAGGTGGTAGTAGCCGTGGGAACCGCCCGGAATATCCTCAAAACCAATGGGAACCGGGGAGGTCTGTTCCAGCGCCTTGAAAAATTCCCCGTAGCGTTCCACGCTGCCGGTCAGTTCTTCCACGCCGATAGAGGGCAGCGGTTCCCCCTCGGTCTGGCTCACATCAAAGACGGAAACGATCTTAAAGGCCGGAACCTGTATTTCCTGTACTTCGGTAACAGGCTTTCCGTCCTTTCCCATCACCGGCCTGCCCTGTGCGTCCAGCTTTTGCACTTCCTTTTTCGCCTTGAACGGGGCTGGGGCCAGTATCTTGATGGCCTTTTCGCCTTTCTTCACATTGCGGTGAAAATCGTCCCGCCACTTGTTGTAGCCCGCCACAAGCTGTCCGCCCTGCATGGCGATCAGGAGGGTGTTGTTGAAGCTGTAACTGTGGAACTTGGACATGGTGGTGAGATAGGCTTTGTAGCGTTCACTCTCGAAAAGCTCCTGTATGCCGGTTTCCAGCCGGTCGGTGATCTCTTTCATGCGCTCGGCGCTGTTCTGGCCGTTTAAGAGAATGGGGGTGACAGGCTGCGGGGCCTTTGCGGGGGTTGCCGCCTCCGGCTGCACCTTGCTTTCCTCCCGCAGAATTTCCGGCGCAGGATAGGCCATCACCCGGTATTCCTCCGGCACTGGCTGGCCCTCATGGACGCGCTGCCATTCGTCGCTGGTTCGCAGGATATAGCCGTAATCGGTAAAGGTTCCCTGTTCCTCGTTGGCGATAAAACTTCCCAGCCGGTCGGTGTCAATGGCCGGTTTCCACGGGTCGGGAACGACAAACAGCCCGGAATCATTCAGATAATATTCCCCCAGACTGCGGTTGTCCTTGGCGTTGATTAAGACAAAACAATCGGTGTTTTCAGCGTAGTCCAAAAGCTGCCCGATGGTCTGCATTTTCGCCGGGGACTGCATGACGGCGTTCAGCTCCGCAAGCTCCACGGCGTCCAGCTTTTGAAGCTGGGCAGCAAGGAAGTTCAGTTCGTCCACGCTGGCGGTCTTGATTAAGTCCTCCGGCAGTTCCAGCGGTTTTCCCTCCGGGGCGGAAAAGTCGCCAATGAACAAGTCCTGCTGGTTGTCGGCGGTGATATGGATTTCCTTTAAGGTTTCCTGTACCTGTTCGGCGGAAGTCGGCAGGGAAAGCCAGTACCCATGCGGCCCGCCGGTCTGCGCCTCGGCGCGGTTATCAAGAAAAATGGAAAATACTTCGTTCACGGGTTCCCTCCTTTCCGGGGTGGCTGTGGTCTGTTGCGGCTGTGCGGCTTCCTCCTGTGTGGGAAGTGCTGCGGCTTTTGCCGGTTCCTCCCCCTCGATGGTATAGCCGGGGAGCAGGCAGCCATTGACCTTAAAACAGTCGGCGTATTCCTTGGGGATGGCCGGGGAAATTTCGGTAAAGTAATGGTCGTGGGCTTTGATCCGGCCATTCAGGTACTTGTCCAGTTCTTCCCGGCTGGAAAAGACTTTCCGTTCCTGTCCGGCGATCTTTTCCATCGGGTTTCCGTGGGGCGCGTTGGTATAAAGACCCCAGCGGAGCGTCCACGAGTAGGGGACGGATTTTTGGGCGGCGCTGTCATACCGGGTGTTCTCGGAAATGGAGTAATCCATCTGGTAAACCATGTTGCTGCGGATATGGCGGTATTCGTCCGGGGCCTCCCACTGGTTTGCGGTGTGGGTGACGGGAAGCGTCCGGGCATATTCAAGGGCTTTGTCCAGAAACAGGGTTCTTCCGGCCTGTTCCTCCCATGCGGCGGCCTGTTCTTTCAGGCGGTCAAACACTTCCTGTTCTGCGGCGGCGCTTTCCGCCCGCAGGGAAAGAAGCTCCGCAAGGGGCAGCTTTACCATTTCGGAAAGATCGGCCTTGCCGCTTTCAAAGTAAATCCGACGCTCGATCCGCATAGTGCTGGCCGGTTCTAAATCGTCGTGGTCGTAGGAGCTGTAAGACATTTTGGGTTCACATCCTTTCTATGGCGGTGATCTGATACAAGGGGTTTGGGGCTTCCCCAAAGAGAAAATCCCCGGCCCGGCAGGTGCGCCGGGTCAGGGATTTTGCCGGGAGTGTGGCTACACTCCCTATGCTTGCTGTCTTTAGTTTTTGCCCCTCTGTTCCACGCGGTAGTTCACATACTTGCCGCCGGTATCGGCCAAAAGCACCGTCCCGTCATAGGTTTTGCCGGTTTTCATGGAGCGCAGACCCTTTACCTTTGCCTTTCCGTCTTTAAGGAGCGCGGCGGCGATCTTCGGGGTGAACGCCTTGCCCCGTTCCTCAAAAAATCGGTCATTCTTCCACATGACAAACTGGCAGCTCCGGTTTCCGCAGTAGTAGTTCTTTTTGCCCTCGTAGACGCTTTCCCCGCAGCGCGGACATTTGCCGATAACCACACGCTCGGTTTGAAACAACTTCTGTGCGTCCTCGCTGATCTGGGAGTAGTTTGCGATCAGGCCCCTTGTCATTTCTGCAATGTCCTGCATGAAGCCCTCCGGGTCGGCCTGCCCCTTGGCAATGGCCGTCAGCTCCGTTTCCCACTGTGCCGTAAGCTGGGGAGAGGTCAGCACCTCCGGCAGCACGCAGGCAAGGTTATGGCCGTCCTTGGTGGGAAGTAGCTGTTTTCCCCTGCGCTCCACAAAGCCCATCTGCACCAGCTTTTCTAAGATGGAGGCGCGGGTGGCCGGGGTTCCCAATCCCGGCCGCTCGGCGTCCTCCGGCAGATCGTCCGCACCGGCGCGCTCCATAGCGGAAAGCAGGGTATCTTCCGTGTAGGATTTTGGCGGTGCGGTGAAATGCTCGGTGACGGCGGCAGTTACCTTGTCAAAGGTCTGTCCCTCGGTGATCTCCGGCAGTTCCCGCGCAGACTCCGGGGCGGTGTCGTCGGCGTCTGTTTTGAACGACGCCTTAAAGCGGCGGTCAAGTTCTTTCCAGCCGGGGGTCAGGATGGTTTTTCCCTTGGCGGTAAAGGTGTTCCCGGTACAGGTGAATGTAGCGGTGACAGCTTCATACACATGGGGTGCGGCCACGGCGCACAGCAGCTTGCAGCACACAAGGGACAGCAGTTTCTTTTCGCCCTCGGCCAGCCCGTCAAAGCCTTTCTGCACAAATTCCATTGTCGGGATAATGGCGTGGTGGTCGTTCACCTTTTTGCTGTTCAGCACCCGGCCAAACTGCGGGGACAGGTCAAGCCCCGCCGCAAAGGAAAGCAGCGGCCACAGGCCGGACACAAGGCTTTCCGCCGTTGGCAGCATATCATCGGTCAAATACTGGCTGTCGGTGCGGGGATAGGTCAGCAGCTTCTTTTCGTAAAGCTGCTGGGCATAGTCAAGGGTCTGCTTGGCGGTAAATCCAAACAGGCGGTTTGCCTCCCGCTGCAAGGTAGTGAGGTCATAGAGGCGGGGCGGCTGCTCCGTCTTTTTCTCACGCTTCACCGATACACAAACGGCCTGCGCCGTTTCACAAGCAGCTTTCAGGGCCTTGGCGTCGGCAGCGTTTCCCATGCGTTCACTGGCCGCCTCCATGCCGCCCGCCGCGATCTGGACGATGTGGTATTTCTCTTTCTGAAAGCTGCTGATCTTGGCCTCCCGGTCAACCAGCATTTTCAGGGTCGGCGTCTGGACACGGCCCACGGTCAGGGTCTTGTGGTAGAGGATGGAGAAAAGTCTTGTCGCGTTGATCCCCACCAGCCAATCCGCCTGCGCCCGGCAAAGGGCCGACTGATACAGGTTGTCGTAGTCAGCCCCCGGTTTCAGGTGGGCGAAGCCGTCCTTGATGGCCGCGTCCTCCATGCTGGAAATCCAAAGGCGCTGAAACGGTTTCTTGCAGCCTGCCATCTGGTAGACGAAACGGAAAATCAATTCCCCCTCGCGTCCGGCGTCGGTGGCGCACACAAGGCCGGTGACATCGGGGCGCGCCATCAAAGAACGCAGGGTGTCAAACTGCTTTTTCTTATCGTCGGGAATGATGTACTGCCATTCCTGCGGCAGAATCGGCAGGTCGTCATAGCGCCATTTTTTGAAACGCTCGTCATAAGTCCCGGCGTCGGCAAGGGAAACAAGGTGGCCGATACACCAGCTCACCAGATAGCCGTTCCCCTCCATGTAGCCGTCCTGTTTCTTGTCCGCGCCGATCACACCCGCAATGCTACGGGCGACGCTTGGTTTCTCTGCAATTACTAACTGATAGCTCATACTTCATCCTCCTCATTTCCATCTTCACCTGTCATATCCTCGTCCGGCTCCGGGGCTTCGTCCTCGTCGTCCTCGTCCTCTCCAAAGTCATACTCGGCCAGATCGTCATTGCCTGTGGTGTCAACTTTTTCCTTTTTGAATTTCAGGAAGTAAAGGGCTGCGCCGCCGCCCAACAGCACCACCACAAAGAACACCACAAGGCCGCCCATGCCGCTTGGCTTTTCCTCCTGCGGCTTTTCTTCCTCCGGCTGGGGTTTAGGCTCCGGCCCGTTGCAGGCGGTCAGGTTGTTTTTACAGACCGGGCAGGCCGTATTGACGGCCCCGGCTTGACACTTGGCCGTACAGTTGCAGACCTCCGGCTCTTTTTTCCCGTCCTCCAACAAGGCTTGCAGGTCGGCGTCGTCCACTTGGTTGAGGAAATGCACCGCCGTTTCCTTGTCCTCGTTGGCCCGGTCGATCAGGATATAAAAATAATTCCCGGCCTTGGTGGTGACGGTGATAAGCTGCTTATCCCCGAAAAAATCATCCACCAGCGTAGCGTTGCCCTGCGGGGTGACGGGTACGCCCACCGGCTCCATGCCGCCGGTGGTAGGTTCTTCGGTTTCCTCCGGCACTTCTGCGGGGGCCTCGGTGGTTTCCGGCAGCGGCACAGGGTCAGGGTCAGCGCCCCCGGCGTAGGCGGTAACGGTCGTGGTCGCCATGCAGAGCGCAGCGGCCACAGCCAGCGTCAAGGTGCGGAACAGTTTAGATTTCTTCATGGGCGCTGTCCTCCTGTTCAAAGTCCGGGATCGGGGCCGGGGCCGCCTGCAACGCGCCGCCGCGCACAAAGGCGGCGAACTCTTGTGGGGTCATGTTGAGGCCGCGCACAAGCTGGACGATCTGCAAGTTTTCCTGTTCGGTCTTGGCCGCTTCCAGCTCCCGAAGCTGCTTTTGCAGCTCCGCGATCTTGCCCTTGGTTTTCTCAATATCCTTTTCAATGCGCTCCAATTTGTTCATTGCCATAGTCAAAAACTCCTTTCTGGCGTTTAAGGCAAACGCCCGTAACAATAAAAATGCTGCTGCCAGTAGCTTGAATTGAGGTTTGTGTAGGAAATGGGGTCGCCGCAGTGCAGCATGACCGAATTTCCCACATACAGCCCCACATGGGACATCCCAGCAGTGTCGTAAGTGCCGACGAAAAATACAAGGTCGCCGGGCTTGGCCTGCTCCGGGGAAACGGGGGTGCAGATGTTGTAAAGCCCCTGCGCCGTCTGGCGTCCCACATTCCAGCCGGAATGATTGATAACCCAGCTAATGAAACCGGAACAATCAAAGCTGGTGCTTGGGGAGCTGCCGCCCCACACATAAGGATAGCCCACATACTTTTCCGCCTCGGCAATCATGGCGGCAAAGGCTTCGTCCTTTAGCGCCTCTGGAGGAATTTCATAGTAGGTCGGCTCTTTCGGGGTGGAGGCGTGGGGATAACTGCCGTTGGGAAACAGGTCTGGCCGGTTGCCCAAAGTCTGCATATAGGCAGCATAAAAGCCCATCTGTTCCTCGGTGAGAATGTAGATGGGCAGGTGGGACAGGTCAAAGTTTTCCAGCTTCACATTACAGATATAGTAGGTGTAGGGGACTTCCACAGTGTAGGTGTTTCCCTCGCTGTCCGTCCTCGTTTCGGTGCGGTAGCGGGTTTCCGTTTCGATGGTCTGGGTCAGGATGTACTGCTTTTCAAAGAGCATGGCAAGGTCGCCCTGTACCTCTCCCAAAGTGAACACGCCGTTATGCAGCGCGGAGAGGATGGAGGTCAGCACATAGGGGTCATGCTTGATCTCGTCCAGATCGAAACGGTATTCGTCATAGCCGGGGTGCAGGCTTTCGTAGTTGTCAAGTTCATGCTGCAAGTCTGCTTCCAGCGCGGCATAGGCGGCTTCGGCCCCCAGCATATCGCTGTCCTCGGAGAGATAGGAGGTGGCGGCAAGGCCCGTCCCGGTGCTGCCAAACATGGCGGTGCAGGATTGCAGGCCGCCCATCACCAGCAGGAGCATAAGGCCCACGCCGCCGACGATCAGCGCCCCTTTCCAGTGCCGGGCGGCAAAGGACGCGGCCTGTCTGCTTTTCTCTGCGGCTTTCTTGGCTGCGGCAGCCGTGGTCTTGGCGGTGCCTGCCGCCCCCTGTGCGGTCTGACCCGCCGCCCTTGCTGCCTTGGCATATTCCCGTTTGATGTGCTGTTTCTGCCAGAAACGGGAAACGGGGTTCTTTGCCGCCTGCGCCAGCTCCGGGTTGTCCCGCAGGGATTTTTGATACGCAAACTCGGCGTTGGCGGCGATGGACTTTCGCTCGGCCTTGGCGGCGGCCCGGTAGGGTTTGAGCTTGTGGCGATGGACGCCGCTGCGGATCATGCGGCCCGCCTGCCGTTCCGCCAGTTCCTCCCCCTTGTGGCCGCCCTCCACGCCCACATTTTCGTGTTCTACCTCATGGATTTTTCCGTGGAGGTAAAGCCCGGCTTCCTGTATGGGACGGCTGGCCGGGTTTGGTTTGAGCTGGGGAGGGGCTTTCTCCACCTTGTCAAAATACAGCCTGCTTTTGGCCTTGCCCTTGGCCTCGTCATAGACGGTTTCCTTGGTGACGACGCGCTTTTTCGGCAGAGCTTCTTTGGCCGCTTCCAGCTTATCCGCCCGTTTTTCTGCCTTTTTGATATACGGGGCCAGCTCCGGAGAGGCCCGTTCCTCGGCGGTAAACTGCAACCGGGAAACAGGACCAGTGGCCTGCGCCACAGTTTCCCCGGCGTCCTTGGCCACTTTCTTTGCCTTGTGGCGGTCGTGCAGTTCATCCGCCCGTTCCAGTATTTTTTCCGCCGCCCCCTCCGGCTGGGCGGTGTATTCCTGCTCGGCCTCCCGGCTGGACACATTGACGCTTTCGCCGGTGGTCTGGTTATCCAGCGTCAGGCCGTCGCGGGTCATGTGCTGCGTTACCTTGTCGCGGGGTTTTAAGGGTTCCATGACTTCACCTCCTTGTGCCTCATACCGTCGCCCCCTCGCCTAACCGGGTCGTCATGATCTGGTAGATCTGGGTGTTTTTCGGGATGGGGTTCTTAAAGGGCAGGATCACATTTTCGTAAATGAGAAGCCCCTCGCCGGGTTCGGAATTGTCCACATACCGTAATTGCTGGGGCGAAATGTTCAGCCGTTCCGCAAGGATTTTGCGGTCGCCGCTGGCCTGATTGAGCAGGCAGATAAAGTCGCTGTTTTCCAAAATGTTCTCAATTTCCGGGGAGGAAAGCAGGTCTTTTACATTCTGCGTCGCACCTGTGGGAATCCCGCCCCACTTACGAAAACGCTTCCAAATCTCGCAGGAAAAGGCCGCCGTCTGTTCCTCACGCAAAAGCAGGTGGAACTCATCACAGAAATACCATGTCGCCTTGCCCTTGCTGCGGTTTTGGGTGACGCGCCCCCAAATCTGATTGTGATAGGTAATCCGCCGCTTTTGCCATATCTCCCGATATGGTAGTCAGGACGGATTTTCCCCCACGTCGCACCGTGCGTGCGGCTTTCGTCGCACACGGCGCTCCATCAATACGGATTAGTTGTTGCGTGTATGTGAAACTACCAGTTTTTCCCTATAACTTAAAATCTTCTTTTGCACTTGTTTTTCATAATCACTGATGTCCATGCCCGGCGTGTTGATTGCCATATAGCATTTCTTGTGTACTGATATAAGGTTGTTGACACGGTTTACTTTATCCAGCGGAAGATATGGGTTAATTCTGTGGGTGTATGGAGCATGGTCTATCAGCCATTTTCCGCAAACCCTGCATTTGAGCTGGTCACGGTTCAGGGCGTATGCCTTATTCATGACAAACTCGAAATTGTTCAGATAGCCCCATTTACCCTTTAGGACAGCGATTGACGCATTTTCTGAATACACATCATCCAATCTGGCTTGTATGCGCTTCTTCTTAGTGCGCCTGAAATTGATTTCCCGTCCTTCGGCAGTATAGGGCGTTTCTTTTGGATTTTTCCCTCTCGTTTCCTGCCAGTTACAGAACGTGAGCGATGTAACTCCAACATAGATGTCACGGTATTTGACAGAAGGTATCTTTTGCCTGTAATTCTGGTGTATTCGGGGAAGGTTCTGCGTATCTTGAGCTCGAATCCATTTCCCTTTATACTGTTTGAGCCGGCGGCTCGCTGCAAGTTGTATCTTTCTGCCATATTTGTCCATGCTCACGCTGACCCATGTGCAGCATTGATAATACTGGATAACCCCCCGTATCTGGCTGTTAATCCGATTGATTTCATCAATCAGCTTTTCACGGCTTGTATCCCGTGGGATTTTCTTAATATTATCCGCTATCACATCAACTTTGCGTTTCAGTCTTTCTCTGTCCGGCTGTGTTCTGGTAACATAACCATGTTCGCCTTTCCCCTTTACTACCTTAAACTCGTATCCGAGAAATGTGGCGTGTTTCTTTCTTACATCCGTAATCAGTGTTTTCTCTTTAGATAATGTCAGCTTCATCTCTGTTTCCAGAAATTCCTTTAACGATGATTTCCAAAATTCAGCATGTTCCCGGCTATCTGTAATAATTACAAAATCGTCGGCATACCTCACTAGGAATCCCGGCACCAGTCTGGTCTTTTTCAATGCCCTTCTTTTTGCGGAATCCTGATTGTATTTGTGGGTGGTGTTTTTCAGTTCCCACTGTTTTGTTACCCATTCATCCATAATGTCGAGATAGACATTTGCAAGCAGAGGGCTGATAATCCCGCCCTGCATAGTGCCTTCTTCATTTACTTCACATTCATCAAGAACGCCTGCTTTCAGCATTTGTTTGATGATTTGAAGCACACGCCGGTCTTTAATTCCCAAATGATATAGTCTGCGGAGAAGTATAGCGTGGTCGATATGGTCGAAACATTTGCTAATGTCTCCTTCCACAAACCAGTAATAGCCTGTGTGGAAAGTGATGAAATTCAGTCTTTCCAACGCCATTGCCGTATCCCTCATTGGGCGGAAACCATAAGAATGTTCAAAGAATAGCGCTTCTACAATGGGTTCCAACACGATACGCATACATTCCTGTACAATGCGGTCCCGTATTGTAGGAATACCTAACAGACGCTTTTCCTTTTTCCCCGGTTTGTCAATATATTTCCTGCGTATTTTCTGTGCTTCAAATTTTTCAAAAGCTCTCTGGATGTCGTTAATAACCCATCGGTAGGGTTTTTGCAGATATTCCCGCCGCATGGTCTTGTTATCGACACCGGGAGTATCACTCCCATGATTGCTCTTGATATTGTGAATTGCAGTCACAATCGTTGTTTCTGCTGACATAATTTCCAGTAAGCCTTTGAAGGCAGGGTATTTCCCTCCCTGTCTGGCTTTCCTGCTTTGTTGATACAATTCGTCTAACAAAGTGCGTAATTCAGTTTCAGTTTTTGGGCAGTCGAATTGTTGTGCCATACGCACCACCTCCTTCCGAGGTTGTGTTTCTGGTTTTAGTCAGGTTTGCCTACGGCTTCCTCGACTTTCTGTTCACATACGAATCCATACTGACTATGCCCCTTCGCTCCACTCCCATTACAGGAGCTTCATCACTACTACGGGCTGATGCCCCGTGGATTAACAGGTCATTTCCTACCTGTGCGGCAAGGGTGACACCTTACTTGCACCGGCATATACCGGAGCGCCGTCCACGGTTCCTTTGTTCCCTATATTCTAGCTTTACATTTAGTTTTAGCCCGTCCCTCTGACCCGGCTGCCATCACTGGCTTGTGTGATTGATTGCCAGTGACATTCGACCATTCCGGTTTTCTGCCGTTTTCCACCAAGACATATTTCAACGGCGACAGCACCCCACATGGGGAGGATGGCTGTATTATCATCCCATCGTTTACGAGCCTTACACTCAGGACATTTGTCGATTGCAACAAAATATACTGGACATGACTAATTTATAGCTTCTTGCGGTTATCCAAACTGTCTCAAGCTTCTTCCCCGCTTTTCACCGAGCTTCGTACAATTCACCTGTCACAATGAAATGCACGTCGGAGATTAGAATTTTTGTAACCCGTCACACCGGGTCAGACAGGAACTTCCCCTGTCAAATCGAATATAGAGTTCAGATTTCATTAGAAATCTGTCTTGCTTTGTTCCATATTTCTATGGAGATTAACAAGAAACAAAGCGCACGTCTTGGACAATGAGCATACCGATTTTCTTTAGCTGCTTGCCCAGCTCCTTGATGTCAAAGGCCACAATGCGGTTTTGAATGTCGATGTTGGTTCTGTGGTTGAACACATTTAGGCTGCCGGACACATACAGGTCAAGGGCCTGCGCCACCCGGTCGGCCTCCGGGATATGCTGGTCTAACAGGGCTTTGTGCAGGTCTGCAAGGATGGGCATATTTTCCGGCTTGGGGTCTGCCAGATAAGGCCGGTAGATCACCTGTACCGCCCGGTCGATCACCGTCTTTTCAATGGCTTCCAGCCCGTTCTTGCCGCCCATGACAAGCTCACAGAACGACAGCACAAAGTCGGATTTCAAGGCCAGCGGGTTTTCATCCTCGGAGTAGTTCAGGTTGATGTCCAGCGGGTTCACATAGTTTTTGCTGGTAGGCGACAGCTTCACCACCTGCCCATGCAGACGCTTCACAAGGGGGTAATACTCGGCCTCTGGATCACAGATATACACATCGTCCGGGGTGCAGAGGAACACGCTCAAAATTTCTGATTTACAGCTCATACTTTTGCCGCTTCCCGGTGTCCCCAGCTTTAGCCCGTTGGGACACCTCGCCCGTTTGCGGTCGAGCATAATCATGTTGCCGGTCTTGGCGTTGATCCCGTAATACATGGCGTCGCCGCCCTGAAAAAGCTCCTGCGTCACAAAGGGGACGAACACGGCCACGCTGGAAGTCGTCAGGGAGCGTTCAATCTGGATGTGGCTGGCCCCCAGCGGCAGGCTGCTCATAAGCCCCTGTTCCTGCTGGTAGTCCAGCCGCACAAGGGAACAGTTGTACTTCTGTGCGATCCCAGCAGCCCAGAACACATCGTTTTCCAGCTTTTGCCGGGTGTCTGCGGTGTTCAGCACCAAAAAGGTAAGCTGGAACATCCGTTCATTCCGGCTCTGCAAGGTCTTTAACAGCTCCTTGGCGTCCTGCCCGTAGGTGGCAAGGTCGCTGGGAAGTATATCCATGTCGTAACCGCTGCGGACAGCCCGTTTCTGTTCCTGAATCTTCATGGCGTCAAGGTCGGTGATCTTGCGCTTGACCGTCTTAATGGCGTCGCTCTGGTCGATGGCCTGCACATGGAGGTTCACCACAATGCCGTTTTCCGTGTTGAGAAAGTCGGCCAGCATTTCATCCGACAGCTCCGGGGAGAGGATTTGCAGGAAGCTCACCGCCCCGTATTTGCCGCCCAGCCCGAACATCCGGGCATTGCCGAAGCGGAACGAGGACGGGGCGATAAAGTCCTTGGTAGAAAACCCCGACGGGGCAAGCCACTTCCAGTCAAAGGAGAACGGTTCCCCGTCCGGGTGGAAAATGCTGTGCATGACTTCCAGCCGTTCCTTGGCGTCCAGTCCCCACGCGGAGGCCCCCATGCTCTTGAAATAGCCCAAAAGGTCGGTTTCGATCCGGCGCAGTCTGGCGCGGGCCATTTTCAGGCTGTCCGCCTCAATGGTGTAGGTCATAAATTTCCGCTTCATCAGGCCGTTGTTCCCGTTCACAAGCTGGTCTTGCAAAATGTCGGAATACTCGCTGCGGATGTCGTCGAAGTCGTCTCCTTGCGCCCGGATTTCAAAGCTCTTGGCATACTGCTTGGGGTCGATCTTGCGGTTGATAAAGGAAAACTGCACATGAATGGAGGCGTCCAGATAGTTGTAGAGGTCGCACAGGTTTTCAAAGATGGCGGTCTTGGTGTCCGCCTGCGCCAGTTGGTAGCTGATGTCCGTAAACTCAATGCACTTGGAAAAGGTGCGGGGCGTCACCCGGCATACGCCGTCCTGATACATGGCCTCATAGGGAATACTGGCCTGTGCCGAATGGGGCTTGCCGTCGCCCTTATACTTTCGGATGACGGCCTGAATCTCTTTCTTTTCGGCGCGGGTGAGCTTGACCGGCGCTTTTGCGCTCGTTTCGTTCTTTTGCTTTTTGGACAATGGCGTTGACCTCCTTTTCCATTTGGGATTGCCGCACAAGGGCGGTATAAGCGTTGTTGGTCTGGTAGGGGCGTTCCTTGGGCTGGATGAAGCAGCACTCGACGATCTGGCGCGCCACCACTTCAAGGGGCTGGCCGTGTTTTTCGTAAAGCGCCAGCAGAAAGCCCGGCAGCATAGCGAACACCATAATGAGCGCCGCCGCGCTGGTCGGGACGCGGCCCCGGATCAAAAAGAAAAGCGGGACGCCTACAAGCAGCGCACCGCCAAAACAAATGAGCTGGCGTTTCGTCAGCCCGAATACTACCTTGGATTTGACCTTGGTTAAATCCTTGGGGACAGTTACATAAGCCATAAAAAGTCACCTCGTTTCTGGTACGGACAGGGAAAAATCGCTGTCCACTTCGTTGCCCCACGCATCCCAGCCGGGGATTTTCTGTCTAGCAAACAGTTCTGCGCGGGGCAGGTCGCCCGCAAGCTCTACAATTTTCTCACGGGTAATGTCTGGTTTCTTGCTGTGTTCCTCCACCGGGGAAATGATAAACTGATGGACGCTTTTGGAGTAACGCTTGGGATGGCCCCGCTTGGCAAGCAGGCAGATTTCCGCGTTTCCTCTCGTCCAATAGCCCAGCCCGTAAAACCATGTGGGGCTTTTGCGGTTCAATTTCAGCCAGACAAAGGCCACGGTCTTAAAGGAAAAGCCCCATGCCTTAATCAGACGCAGCGCCTCCGGGAGCTGGGGGAAAGTCGCCCACAAAAACAAGAGGCAGTCTTTTTCCGCCAGCGTTTCCACCGGCAGGGCGCACAGCTCGTCAATGCTCATGGTGGGATAGTGCTTTTCTGCTGCACCCTGTACTGCTTTCTGTTCATATCGCCACGGCGGGTCGGCGTAAAGGATGTTGTAGGTTTTCTTTTGTGTTTCTTCGATGGTTGGTATTCCTCCTGTCTGTCAATGTGCGGTAAATACGGCTTTCGATATGCTGCCGGTCTTGAACAGACAGAAGCAAAGCAAAACGGTATAGCCCATACAGCCCCAGATTGCGCCGGATATGTCGTCGGCGGTTCCGATCTGCTGGATCAGCACCGCATAAATCCCGACAACCACCATGATTAAAAAGGCTTGGAAGCCCAGCGCAAGCAGGGATTTCAAGTAGTTCTGGCCCATGCCGCGCCACTCTGCATTGCCCAGCGTGGCAAGGGGGATCGGCCCCAATGCGGTCACGGCGTAAATTTCAATCATTCTTCCATAGGTCACAAGGAAAATGCAGATGGAAAGAATGTTCATCGTCAGCCCCACAACAAGGGTCTGGAACCACAGGCCCAGCAGCGGCCCGATGTCCATTGCTTCAAGGCGGCTTTCCAGATCAGGGAGCAGCGTGTCAAAATCAATGCTGGTATCTCCGATAATCACCCCGGCGCTCTGGTTGACGACCTGCTGGGTGGCGTCAAATACGCCCATGACGATATTCCATGTGTTTGTCACAATGAGGATGGCAAAGGCGCTTTTGAAAATCCAGCGGAAGAACATGGAGCTGTCGAAGTCGTGCATATTGTTCTTTTCCACAATCATGTCGATCAGCTCATAGCACATCACAAGGGCGAGAATGGCCGCCGCAATGGGGACGATCACCGTTTCGGACAGGTTTTGCAGCATGGAGAAAATGCCGCCGTTCCAGTCCTGCGGGGTACTGCCCACATCCGACGCGATTTCCCCGACTTTGGTATTGACCGTGTTAAACAGGCCGGACAGGTTGCCCATGATACCGTCGATCAGGATTCCTTTGATCCATTCCCCGATTAAATCACCGATCATGTGGGGACACCTCCTTTCCCGCGCCCTCCCCGATCAGAGAGGGCGCGGAGGGTTTTCTAACACACATGGGGGTTATCCCAGCAGCCCGGACAGCAGCGGAACAAGGGTCATACCGATCAGGGCAACACCACCTCCGGCGACAAGCTGCTTGATTCCCTGGCTCTTGCTCGCCGGGTTGTCCGCCCCGTATCCCTCCAAAAGATTGACGCCGCCCCATACGCAAAGCGCGCCGCCGAGGCCCACAACAATGGTCTGCAAAGTATCAACTGCACTATTGAAAAATTCCATAAATTTACCTCCATAAATTCAGATCGTGATGGTGTTTGGGTACAAAAAAGCCGCCATACATAGCGGCAGCCTCACAATCCGCAGACGGCCCGGAGTTACTGGCCGTCCCGCCATTTCAGCACAGCCAGCGAAAAAATCTCGCCCCATGCTTCACACAGTCTGCGGTCTATTTCCCTTACAAGTTCTTCGGCTTCCCCGTCCGTGGGCGGGGTATCATGTTCCGCAATCCACTGGCACAGAACCGCAGCGGAAATGATCGCCCGGTAGATTTCTTTCTCATACCTGAAATAATCCGCAAATGTCCATTCGTCCGAGTGTCCCATCGGTCACGCTCCTTTCTCTATGGCCGCTTTATTCTACGGCAAAATCTTCATCCGACAGCTCAATGTCGTAGAGGTCAAAGGGTTCGTCCTCCGTTATCACGCGCCGCTTTTTCCGGCGCAGGGACGACAGGTAGCTGTCCACATCAAAGGTGTTCTTTTTGTCGGCGTCCGAGAGGTATTGATAGCGGGGGTGGCGGGTGATGTCGTATTTCTCACTGAAAAACGGCCTCACGCCGCGCACCTGCAAAATACACTTGCCTCCGTCCATCGTTGCAATTTCGTCTTGGCTCATCAGCTCCTTTCCGAGTTTTTGGTAATTCAGTCCGTGGGAGGTCTGCGCGCCCCGGTTCTCGCTCTGGTTGTAGCTGTCAATGGTTTCCTTGCCCAGCACCTCCGCAATCTCCTTGGCGTTCTTGCCCCGGCCACTAAGGAACAGCGTACAGTCGCAGTTGTCGGAAATGATTTCCGCCGCGTCCTTGTAAATGGCCTTTAGCTGCGACTGGCTCTGCAAAATAATAGAAGCCGAGATTTCCCGGCTTCGTATGGTGGCAATCAGCTTGTCAAAGTTTGGAATCTGGCCGATGTTGGCGAACTCGTCCAGAATCAGCCGCACATGGACGGGCAGCCGCCCGCCGTATTTGTCGTCGGCCCGGTCGCACAAAAGGTTGATAAGCTGGCTTTGCACCATTGCCAGAATGAAATTAAAGGTCGTGTCCGTGTCCGACATAATCAGGAACAGGGCCGTTTTTTTATCCCCGATGGTATCAAGTTCCAGTTCGTCGTCCTCCATCAGCTCCCGCACCTCCCTGATGTCAAAAGGCGCTAATCTGGCTCCGCAGCTTATCAAGATGGAGCTGCGGGTCTTGCCTGCCGACAGCAGGAATTTACGGTACTGGCGCACCGCAAAATGTTCCGGGTCTTTTTCTTCCAGCCGTTCAAACATCTGGTCTACCGGGGATTGAAATTCTGGGTCGTCCTCGCGGGCTTCACTGGCATTTATCATTTCAAGCAGCGTAGTGAAATTCATTTCATCGTCCGGCGCTTCGTACCAGATATAGCCAATGAGGGCCGAATACAGCAGGCGTTCCGATTTGATCCAAAAATCTTCGGCGCTCTTTTCGCCCTCGCCCTTGGTGTTGCAGATCAGCGTGTTTACCAGCTTCAAAATGTCCTTTTCCGAATGGATGTAGCGAAACGGGTTATAGCGCATACTCTTGGAAAAGTTAATGGTATTCAGCACTTTTACCCGGTAGCCGCACCGCACAAGGAGCTGGCCCACTTCGCCGATCAGACTTCCTTTCGGGTCAGTAATCACGAATGAGGTCGGGTAGTCCTTGGACACGCACTGCATAAGGTTAGGCTTCACAAAGAACCGGGTCTTGCCGCTGCCGGAACCGCCGATCACCAGCACATTTTTGTTCCGGGCGGTCTTGGGGTCTTTGGGCCGGTTGTTCATGGTGAGGCGTTCCGTCTGGGTCAGGAGAATGTTGTTGTCAAACACCGGGTCGATGTACGGGGCTATATCTTTGGGGCCTCCCCAACGGGCGCTGCCGTACTCGACGCCCCGGCGGTATTTCTTGGCGTTCTTGCTCTTGCAGTACACCATCAGCCGCAGTGCCACCGCACCGGCCACGCCCACCGCCAGATCGAACAGGTGGAAGCTGGGGGCGGCGCTTTCAAAGGCAAGGGAAAAGCCGTCCGCAAGGTGCAGCAGCTTTTCCGACAAGTCCGCCCCAGCCGCCAGCCGGTAGGTCTGTCCCAGCTTGCCGAACAGGTACACAAACAGCAGATAGGGCAGGTTGGCGATTATCAGCTTTTTCATTTCCGGCTTCATCGTGACAGCCCCCTTTCCTTGATTTTCTCCTTGGCCTGCTGGCTGCTTCTGGCCGCTGCCTTTTCTTTCAGGACGGCAAGGGTTTTTCGGATGGAGGGGCGTTCCTGCTGTTGGAGCTTCTTGGCTGTAAACTCCTTAAACGCCTGTTCCAGATTGTCCGCCTGCTTGGATTTGAAGATCACGATATACCGGGGCGGATGGGTAGTGCGGTCTTTCCGCAGGGTAAAATCAATGTCGTATTTCTTGGCGCAGGGCTTAAACAGGCCAATGTTGGCGTCGGTGATCTCAATGTTGGACAGGGCGGAACCGTCCTTTTTGAGCTGCCGTAAGCTCTGCTGGCCGTGATGGGCCTTACCCGTCCCTTTCTGCCGGGCGGACAGATATTTTCGGATGGCCGCTTGCAGCACTTGGGCGGTGAGCTTGCCCGTCTTAACCGCTAACGCTATGGTTTTCTGGTCTACTTCTTCCTGCAACTGCTATCCCTCCTTTGGAAAGTCAGCAGGCAGGCGGATGGCTTAAATCCGCACCCGCAGGCCGGAGAGGTCGTCGGCATGGATTCCTACCAGATACCAGTTCTCGGCCATCTCAATGCGGGTCGGCCTCCATCTGCCGCCCACCATCACATCAAAAGTTTCTCCGCAGTGCAGGCCGCCGTAATAGTTCGCAAGGTCAAAGCGGATGTCGTAGCGGTCTGTCTGCTCGTCAAAAATCAAAGCACCCTGTTTCATAGGGCCGTCCTCCTTTCAGATTTTGCCAGTGTTCATGTCATGGGCCACCAGCGCCGTGTAATAGCCGTTGATGGTGCTTGGGGCGTTGAACAGAACCGCCAGCAGGTATTTTTTGATGTTCCGTATTTCCGTGGTGTTTTTGCTGATACAGTCAAAGACAAACTCAATGTGAGAGCTGTTCAGCTTCATCAGCTTGGATTTCACCAGCTCGGCGGGGTAATCGTCCCCGGCAATGCGGATGGTCTTTCGGGCGCTGCATACGGTTTCCACCAGCAAGTCCACGATCTCGTCCAGCATATCCCGGTCAATCCCCTTGGCGTACTGGCAAAGGTGTTCATACTCGATGTTGTCCTTGATGATCTCCCGGTAAATCTCTACGGCGCTCTGTGACTTCGCTCCCGTTCCTTTCCGTTCCGGCGGCGCAGCCGCTTCTTCCCCCAAAGGAGAGGGAGGGGAAAGGATAGGAATGGAATCGGTATTTGATCCATCTGTAATTGATTTCTCTTTACTTGATCTATCTTTATTTAATTGCGTTGGTTTTTCCTGCGTAGGCTTTTCCTGCGTTGGATTATCCAATGTTGGATTTTCCAATGTAGGTGAATCCGGCACAGGCTGGGGCTGTTCGTAAATGATGTAATCCGCCCCGCGCAGGCGGCCTTGGCTGTCACGCTCACGGGAACGCACGATATAGCCCGCCTGTTCCAGCTCCCGGACAGCCGCCCGGATCGCGTCGATCTGCTCCCGGTTGATAAGGGACAAGCCTTTCAGCGTAAAGTCCCAATCCTCCGGCAAGGACAGCATTTGCGACAGCAGGCCCTTGGCTTTCAGGGACAAGTCCTTGTTCCGCAGGTGGTGGTTGGACATCACTGTGTAGCCCCGGTTTTTCTCCACTCGAAAAACTGCCATCTCGTCGTCCACTCCTTTCACTTGAAATTTCACCGCGCCGTCAAGGGCGGTGAGCTTGCCCGGCTGGTAGGGACATTCCTCATACACACAAAACTGGTACTTCCAGTGCGGGCGGTAGAAACGGCAGGTACCGCAATCCTCCGGCGCTCCGGCCTCGCCGCTGTCAAAATGATCTGCGCCCGGCCTCGTCTGCATGAGCTGTTCAAAGGCCCGGTCGCTGCCGGAAGTAAAGTACATAGGCGGTCGCCTCCTTTCTGGTTTTGGGCGCAAAAAAGCGGCGTCCTGATCTCCCCAAAGGGGAAAAGAGAACGCCGCTGTCTGCGGTGTCGTATTCAATTTTCGATGTGTCACTATTTGGGCGGTGGGCTTCACGGGAGGAAGAAGCGTGTCAAAGCTCAATCCGAAAGTAGTAAATCGGTAGTAAATTCAGTTCTTATATCCCGTGAAATGCCCGTATTTCCGGGCTTTTTGGAGATAATCAGAGTTGTTGAGATAACAGAAAAGACAAACGCCGCATGTGCTCCGGGGAGGAAGCCATGCGGCGTTTGTCTTGCTGATAGAAGAGGGTCTCAGAGGTTATGCTGGTAAAAAGGGAGAAATGTCATTTGAGGAGGCTGGCCAGGGTGCGGGCATCGGGGGTGTCTCCGGCGCTCTTGCCGTAGTGGGCGTAGAGGATCTTCCGCTCCTTGTCCACCACAAAGCAGGCAGGCAGCTGCAGCTCGTTGCCCTCGTAGGCACCGTGCTTGTAGCCTGCGGCAGTTGCTTTGGCAATCTTCAACATCGTCCCGGCATCAGCCATCTTGGCCATAGAGGCCGCGGGCTGGATGCCAAAGCGTTCATACAGAGCGGCGTTCGGATCACACAGGATGGAGAAGGGGAAAGTATCGGGCTGCAGCTCCTGCGCCAGCCCGGCGGGGTCGGATTGCAGGACAACGATGACTTGACCGCCTACATCGGTGATCTGATGGTAGTTCTCGGCCAGCTGATGGATGTCGTACTGGCAGAGGGTGCAGCCGTAGTAGCGCAGGAAGAGCAGAGCTGTTTTCGGGGTTTTCTGCACTGTGTCGGACAGAGTCAGACCAGTTGCAAAAGGTGTGTCATAGGTGAAGTTGGGCATCACCTCGCCCACCGTCAGGCGGGCAGCAGTTTCAGCAGCCATAACTCACACCCACTCTCCGTTGAACACGTGCTTGTCCAGACGGTCGAAGGCTTCCTGCACGCGGGACAGGGGCAGTGCAAGGTTCATGCGGATGGAGCAGGGGCCGTGGAACATCCGGCCATCCTGGATCGCAACGCCCACGTTCCAGCAGGCCTTTTCCAGTTCCTGAATGGTCTTGCCGTGCTTCTCGCACCATTCGGTGCAGTCCACGAACAGCATGTAAGTACCCTCAGGCTTGGAGACGGTTACACCCTCAAAGTGCTTTGTGATGTAATCGCAGGCGTAATCCACATTGCCGGTAATGGTCTGACGCAGCTCATCGACCCACTCGTAGCCCTCGGGCTTGTAGGCACCGATCAGGGCGTGCATAGACAGGACGTTCATATCGTTATAGTGGGGCTTGCTGCTCTTGGCAACCACGCGGTCACGGATGGTGGGGTTATAGATGATATGGTAGCTGCCCACCAGACCGGCCAGGTTGAAGGTCTTGGAGGGAGCATAGACAGCGACAGTGCGCATCCGTGCATCCTCGCTGACGGACTGGGTGGGAATGTGTTTGTGGCCTTCCAGAATGATATCAGACCAGATCTCATCCGAGATCACGATACAGTCGTTTGCCTTGTAGACTTCCATGGCCTTCTCGATCTCCCAGCGTTCCCAGACACGGCCGCAGGGATTGTGAGGGCTGCAGAACACGGCAACGTGGATGTGGTTTGCCTTGATCTTGGCATCCATATCCTCGTAGTCCATCCGCCAGATACCGTTTTCATCCTTGACCAGCGGGCTGTGAACGATCTTATAGCCGTTGTTCTCAATGCACATGGTAAAGCCGATGTAGGTGGGGCTGTGCAGCAGCACGGCATCACCGGGGGCGGCATAGCAGGTCAGTGCAGATACAACACCGCCCAGAACGCCGTTTTCGTAGCCGATGCACTCTTTGGTCAGACCCTTGACATTGTTGCGGGTCTCGTGCCACTTGATGATGGAATCAAAGTATTTATCGGTGGGCTGGAAGTAGCCGTAGGCCGGGTGCTTTGCACGCTCGATGATGGCTTCCGGGATGGTGGGGACGGTGGGAAAGTTCATGTCAGCCACCCACATGGGAATGGCATCATAGCCTTCCTTGGGCAGGTCGGGAGTGAAGCCGGGCATTGAGCCCAGACCATCGATGGCGGTTGCGTCCTTGCCATGGCGGTCCATGATGGAGGTGAAATCGTACTTCATAAAAACATCCTTTCTGTTCAGGTCGGATCAGATTGCACCCGTCCAGCCGGTGACGGTCATCACAAATATAATAACACAGGATGCTGCAAGAAGCATCAGGACTTTCGGGAATGCCCACTTGAACCACTTGTCAAAGGAGACACCTGCCATTGCAATGCCGCCCACGGTCCAGCCCAGCAGCGGGGAAACCAGGTTGCTGAAGCCGTCGCCGAACTGGAAGGCCTGCACGATCAGCTCGGACTGCATGCCCAGAGCTTCGCCGATGGGCTTCAGGATGGGAACCAGAATCGCGGCCTTGGAAGTTGCCGAAGGGATGATGGGGTTGATCAGAGCAATAATCAGGGTCATGCCGACCGAGGAAATCCAGCGGGGCAGCCCCATCAGAGGACGGGTCACAAAGTAAACAATGGTGTGCAGGACGTTGCCATCGCTCAGGATGATGGAAACAGCCTTGGCCATGCCGATCACAAAGCCCACGAATGCCATGCTAGCAAGACCTTTTGCAAAGGAGTTTGCGATGTCCTCGGCACTCATGCCGGCGATGATGCCCTGAACCAGAGAAATGAACATCATAACAACTGCCATCACGGAAAAAATCTGAGAAGAATCGCCTACGATACCATAGACAGTGATGAAAATGAACTGGCCCACAAAGAGAATCAGGTTGATGATGGTGCGGACATCCATATGAGCTTCTTTCAGCTCTTCTTCACTGATGGCGGCATCCGGGCGCCAGCCTTCGCTGTACACAGGAGACTTGGTGGGGTCCTTGCGGATCTTCTTCACATAGGACAGAACCATGATTAGGCCGATCGCCATGATGATGTTCATGATGATGAAACGTGACAGGAATGCGCCGTAGGGGCGGGTGCCCATCAGGCCCTGCACCACAAAAGTCTTGGTCGGGCCAGTGCCGAAACCGATCATCGTGCCAAACAGCGTAATGCCCAGCGCCGTGATGGGGTCAAGGCGAAGCTTTTTGGCGAACACAACACCAACGGGGATTACTGCGATCAGAGCGTCCGAGCCGCCGAAGCCGCCCAGATAAGCCATCAGGCAGAACATGACCGAAATAATCAGGCTCTCGCCGCGGCCCTGCATCTTATAGATGCTCCAGTCCAGCAACGTGTCAAAGCTCTTGGTGTCCAGGAAGATCTGCATCGAGGCACCGCACACCATAACGACGAAGATGACGGCGGCCGAGCCGGTCAGACCGGGGAAAATATCCAGCAATGCTTTGAGGGGGTTCACCGGAGTCTGTGCTTCCAGATAATTGAACTGATTGCCGAGGACTGCGCCGTTAGCATCGGTCGCAAACTGTCCAGCGGGGATGATGTAGGTCAGCAGACTGCATACCAGAACCATGCCGACCATGATCCACAGCAGGTGCGGCATTTTAAAGGGCTTTTTCTCATTCTTTTCCTTCGTTGCAGGTTTTGCCATTGTGGTTTCCTCCTTTTGTAAAGGTTTTAAACGGTCATATCCTTTCGGGATTCGGATTCAACAGCATCCACAAATTTCAGCGTGGACATCAGACCAAGAGAAAGGACGTTCTCATCCACATCAAAGAAACCGTTGTGATGCGGAGCGCCCGAACCGTAAGCGGGATTGTTGATGCCCAGATGTGCAAAGACGCTGGGGCAAATCTCGCGGTAGCGGGAGAATGCCTCAGAAGCGTACCACGGCTCGCAGGGCGAGACTGCACCTTCGGGCAGGACCTCGGGCAGGGCGTTTGCGATCAGGTTGGAGTAGTGCTCATCGTTGATGACCGGTGCGCAAAGAACGCGGAAGCGCTCGCCGAATTCCACGTGGCAGTTGTTCATGGCAGCGGTGTGCTCTGCCACTTTCTTGAACACCTGAACGGCCTTTTCGCCTTCAGCGTCATCGAAGAACCGCAGGGAACCCAGCATGCTGGCCGTATCAGGAATCACATTTCCGGCCTCGCCTCCGTGGATGCTAGTCACTCCGAGAGTCACCGTCTTGCCGGCGCTGATCTGATTGACCCATGCGGTAGCGGTGTTCGTCAGGATGGCTGCTGCACAGAAAACGGGGTTGGCGGCCATATCCGGGCGGGAACCATGGCCGCCCTTGCCAATGACCTTGATCCGCACTTCGGCAGCGCCCGCCATACGGGGACCGTGGCTGACACAGATCCTGCCGGATTCCAGCCCAGCATAAACATGGATGCCCCAACAGACATCCACACCATGTGCCTTCAGCTGATCGATCATGAACGGAATTCCTTTTCCGTCCTCTTCGCCCTCTTCAAAGCAGAAGTAGACCACACCGTTCAGCTGGTCGCGGTTTGCAACCAGAGCGCGCATGGAACCCAGCAGCATCGCACTGTGCGCATCATGACCGCAGGCATGGCTGGTATGGGAATCGTCGGACATCACAACGCGGGGGCCGGCCAGATTGTTGGGTTCTTCCGGCACAGGCAGCGCATCGATATCTGCACGAAGCGCAATGCGCGGGCCGGGTTTTCCGGTGTCCAGAATGGCGATCCAGCCCGTATCACCGGCTTTTTCATATGGCAGACCCGTTTTCTTGATCTCTCCTTCGATGAATGCACTGGTTTTGAACTCTGTGCCGCTGACCTCTGCAAAACGGTGGATCGTGCGGCGGCATTCGATCACATAGTCGTGCTGCAGTTCTGCCTGACGGCGGATTTCCTCGTTGGTCAACATATTAGACATCTCCCTTCTTTGCGTCTCCGGTTGTTTTACTTTGCAGCGACAGCCTCGATCTCTACGCGGGCACCCTTGGGCAGTGCAGCCACCTGGAAGGCACTGCGTGCCGGGCAGACACCGGTAAAGTAGGATGCATAGACTTCATTCATTGCGCCAAAATCGGCGATGTCCTTGAGTAGGACGGTGGTCTTGACCACATCGGACAGCTCGTAACCGGCAGCGGCCAGCACAGCCTTGATGTTCTCAATGGACTGACGAGTTTGGCTGGTGATGTCCTCACCGGGGAAAGCGCCGGTAGCGGGGTCGATGGGCAGCTGACCGGAAACATAGACAGCTGTGCCGGTGGCGGTGATGCCCTGAGAGTAGGGACCAATGGCTGCGGGTGCTGCGGGGGTAGATACCTGATTCTTTGCCATGATAGAAACAACTCCTTTGAATTTAAAAATACCGAAATCACTGTGATAATTTATTTATCACTTGTTGATGCGATTATACAATACCACATCACAAATGTAAATACTTTTTTACAAATATTTTTATCATCGTGAGTAAAATTTTATCACTCTAAATTGTGCAGATTGCTAACTTGCGCTCTGCCGCAAAATTCTATATAATAAATAATAATAGAATAATTACGGTGAGAAACAGGAGGACAACGATGTGACAGATCAGGAATTGCTGAAGTGCTACACGGATTTCGTTCCGTTTCTGGCGGCTGTGTGCGGACCGGGGTGTGAGATCGTCATCCATGATGTGACCAACCCGGAACAGTCTATTATCGCCATTGGAAACGGAATTTCTGGCCGTGAGCTGGGTGACCCCATGACCGACCTTGCACGGGAATTGCAGGAAAAAGGGACTTACGCTGATACTGAATCCCTGTTGAACTACAAAGGAAAGACCAAGAGCGGGGAATTCCTGTCCTCGACGTACTTCATCAAGAACGAGGGACGGCTCATCGGGATGCTCTGCGTCAACAAGGAACTTGCTGCTGCACAGGAGCTGCATCTTGCTCTGCGTGCGCTGCTGGACCGGTTCAATCTCTCGGCTCCGCCGGAAGATTCGCCCTCTGAGGATCTGAGCAGTCCGCTGGAGAGTGTGATGCACTCTCGCATTGCGGAAATCATCAGCAGGGAAGGCACTGCCCCGGCCCACATGTCCATGCAGGAAAAGATCCGCGTAGTACATAAGCTGGATGCAGACGGTATCCTGATGATGAAAGGCGCGGTTGCGGAGATCGCAGATCAACTTTCGGTGTCAGTTCCTACGATTTATCGTTATCTGAACAAACCGCAGGCCTGAGAAAAAACGGATAAAAAAAGCAGAGACGCTTTGGAAAGCTCCGAAGCGTCTCTGCTTTTTGTGCTTTTATCTTACTACATTATAACCCGGTTGGAAAGGGCAAAACTGCACAAATAATAAAATAGTTATCAACTGATTTTTTGATTATCAGCCAGGCTACAACGCTCTCTGTCAGCACGAACGCACTGCCCGCTGCGAAACCTTTGATACGCAAAAAACTCCCCTGCATTCCGGTAAAATGGAGTGCAGGGGAGTTTTTATGTTACAGGCTCAGGCCTGCGTTTTTTTACTGCTCCGGAGCGGTGAAGCTGATGGGGGTAGCACCTGCAGCAGCGTCAACGCTCAGCAGGGAGATGGGAGCAACCTCGTAGCCCAGGGTGTCGAAGCTCTGGGTGTCGCCGCCCTCGGTGGTGAACTCCAGGACGTACTCAGCGCTCTTGTCAGCGTCCTCGGGCAGGGTCAGCACAACGCTGTCGCCGTCAGCCAGGCCGTCAGCAGCCAGGTTCTCGCCCTTGTCCTCAGAGCCGGCAACGTACAGGTACAGGTCGGTGACGTTCTCGCCGGTGGTGTTGTAGACAGTGTACTCGGCGGACTCGACCTCAGCCTCGCTGGAAGCTGCCTCAGAGCTTGCAGCCTCAGAGGAAGCGGCAGCGGAAGCGGAAGAAGCAACGGAAGAAGCGGTGGTGGAAGAAGCAGAACCGCCGCAAGCGGTCATACCAACAGCCAGTGCCAGAGCAGCGGCAACAACAGCAACATTCTTGAGTTTCATTGTGTAATCTCTCCTTGTTCGTGACGAAAATCTTTTCTCGTGGGCAGCTCTCGTGAAAAGCTATCCACAGGCAACTATTATACAAGGATATGTCGAAGAATACAATAACAAATCCTTTACAAAAGTGTGAAAAGTAATACAAAGACCCTCTCTGTCCTGCTGATGCACGTCGGCACCTCCAAAAGGGAGGGGCGGCATTGCGAAGCAATGACGGAGAGGGTCTTTTCTATTTCGAGGTGCTTTACTTACTTACTTGGGCTGCTTGCCGATGTAAGCCAGGATGCCGCCATCAGCGTACAGGATCTGGCCATTGACAAAGTCGGAAGCGTGGGAAGCCAGGAACACGCAGGGGCCGACCATGTCCTCGGGGGTGCCCCAGCGGCCTGCGGGGGTCTTGGCGCAGATGAAGGTATCGAAGGGATGGCGGCTGCCATCGGGCTGGATCTCGCGCAGGGGAGCGGTCTGGGCGGTGGCAATGTAGCCGGGGCCCATGCCGTTGCACTGGATGTTGTACTCGCCGTACTCGGAGGCGATGTTGCGGGTCAGCATCTTCAGTGCGCCCTTGGCGGCAGCGTAGGCGGAGACAGTCTCGCGGCCCAGCTCACTCATCATGGAGCAGATGTTGATGATCTTGCCCTCGCGCTTGGCGATCATATCAGGCAGAACCGCCTTGGAGCAGTTGAAAGCACCGCCAACGTGCACGTCGATGACGCGCAGGAAATCGGTGTGGCTCATCTCGATCATGGGCACACGCTTCATCAGACCGGCGTTGTTCACCAGAATGTCCACGGGGCCCACCTCAGCCTTGATCTGGGCGATCATGGCGTTCACGGCAGCCTCATCGGTGACATCGGCCACATAGCCGTGTGCGTCGATGCCGGCAGCCTTGTAGGCGGCCAGGCCCTTTTCCAGGCTGCCCTCGTTGGAGCAGTTGAAGCAGACGGTAGCGCCGCACTTTGCCATGCCCTCGGCAATGGAGAAGCCGATGCCGTGTGCGCCGCCGGTGACCAGGGCAACCTTGCCCTTCAGGTCAAATGCAGTAAGATCCATAAGTAGAACTCCTTTACTGAAAAACCCCGCGCCGGATCGCCGGTGCGGGGTCTTATTTGTGTTTAGCGCAGGTCGGTGGTAGCGATGTTATCCATGTCGTCAAACTCCATGTTCTCGCCGCCCATAGCCCAGATGAACGTATAGTTCGAGGTGCCAACACCACTGTGGATGCTCCAGGAGGGGCTGATGACAGCATCCTCGTTGTGCATCACGATATGGCGGGTCTGGGTAGGCTCACCGCACATGTGGAACACCACCTGCCCCTCGGGCAGTTCAAAGTAGGTGTAGATCTCCATCCGGCGCTCATGCGTGTGGCTGGGCATGGTGTTCCAGTTGGAGCCGGGCTCCAGCTCGGTCATGCCCATGCTCAGCTGGCAGGTCTTGAGCACGTCGGGGTGGATGAACTGATTGATGGTGCGCTTATTGCAGGTCTCGACGCTGCCCAGAGGACGGTGATTTGCATCAGCCATCTTGATGAGGCGGGTCTCGTAAGAGCAATGTGCCGGAGCGGAGACCATATAGAACTTTGCCGGATGCTCGGGGTCTGCGGAAGCAAAAGTAACTTCCTTGGTACCCTGGGTGATATACAGGCAGTCCTTATAGCCCAGCTCGTACTTCACACCGTCGGCCACCACGATGCCCGTGGAGTCCTTGCCGATGTTGAAGATACCGATCTCGCGGCGCTCGAGGAAATAGTGGGTGCCAAAGTTGGCCCAGACGTCGATGCCCTTGTCGATGGAGACAGTCTCGTGGACAGGCATACAGCCCAGCGTGACCATGCGGTCCACATGGCTGTAGACAGCCACGACTTCATCCGCCTTGTACAGGCCGGTGATGAGCATCTCGTCGCGCATCTCCTCGGTGGTGTAGCGCTTGAAGTCTTTCTGGTTGCAGGAATAACGGATATCCATAGCGGATCTCCTTTCCTGCTTAGCGCTGGATACGGCCGGAACCGTCGCCGCCAGCCAGCTTCTCGACCTCGGA
>OOCR01000508.1_pt1 | contig 31216 bp, 17 predicted proteins | sample 1671491 | NCBI WGS metagenome assembly OOCR01 (sample SAMN06348162, study PRJEB24527) | human gut metagenome | biome: human gut; feature: ankylosing spondylitis patient; material: feces | host: Homo sapiens | place: China | collected 2015-10
CCTCTTCGGTGAGCGTCTTGTCGACGATGCCGCGGATGTCGTAAGCCTTGAAAATAGAAGCGTTAATTTGCATTTTTCCAGGAACTCCCACGCGCTTCAGTTGATCTTGAAACCACGCTTGCGGGCGAAGCTTACGGTAGCGTCGATATAACCCTGCTTGCTGCCGCAGTCGTAACGGTGCCCCTGATAGCGACAAGCGTAAGTGGGAACCTGCGCGAGCGAAGCGGAGATGGCGTCGGTCAACTGAATTTCGCCGCCCACACCCGCCTGTTGCACTTCGAGGTAGTCGAAGATTTCGGGCTCAAACACGTAACGGCCGATCACGGCAAGACGCGACGGTGCCGCGGCGGGATCGGGCTTTTCCACGATGCCGCGCACGCGGGAGACCGGGCACGCAGCGTCGTCCACGCTCACGATCCCGTATTTCTTAGTATCCTCAAGCGCCACGTCCTGGACGGCAACGACCGAACCGCCCCCCTGCGCTTCGCGCGCGTCAAGGAGCTGCTTCACGACGGGAACATCCGAGCTGATCAAGTCGTCGGGCAACACGACGGCAAAAGGAACGTTCCCGATCACGGGACGCGCGCAGAGAACGGCATGCCCGAGACCGAGCGCCTTGGGCTGGCGAACGTAAATGCAGTTGATTCCGGGTGGCACGATGCCGCGCACCGTTTCGAGAAGTTCGTCCTTCCCTTTGCTTTCCAATTCCGCCTCCAATTCGGGATTGCGATCGAAATGATCCTCGATCGCACGCTTGTTGCGGCCCGTCACGAAAACCATCTCGGTGATGCCCGCCTTGTGGGCCTCTTCCACCGCATACTGAATGAGCGGCTTGTCGACCACGGGAAGCATTTCCTTCGGCATTGCTTTCGTCGCGGGGAGGAATCGGGTTCCGAGACCGTTCACGGGAAACACAATCTTCTTGACAGGCAACACGTTTTGTTCTCCTTCGCTGATTTACAATTTGTTGACGTATTCTTTGAAATTAAATCTCAAAGAACAGCCACATGACCTGAGGTGTATTTATTCTTTTTTATGAAGAGCGGATAGCCGAGTGATTACCCTTTGGAGGTACCGGCCATCAGTCTTTCCACCCGAATGTTAGACGATATTGTCGATTCATGTCGGGGCCACCGCACCCACAGGGTGTCGGACGGAATCTCGTCTTCCCGCCCCCGCAGAACGCCGAGCCCCGGCAGGTGGTCGCCGTAGAGACAAAGGTTGATTCCTCGGCCCGGAGCCTCCGAAGCTTTTCTCCTCTCTTCCGCCTCGACGATACGCCGCACCCCGGCATTGAGGTGCTTCAAATGCGTTTCGTAGCGTTCGACTTCGGTGAGCTTTTCCGCCCCCGGGAATTTGTCCTTCGACCAGGGACCGTGTGCTTCCATCGTGACGACAAACAAAAAGACGGGTTCCTCGGCCTTTTCCAGGTACTTCGCCGCCCAACCGAGCAACGCCTCGTCGGAAACGTAATGCCCGCAGTAGGCCTCGGGCTTCGTAAAACGAGCGTCGAGCTTTTTGAGAGCCTCCAGATCGATGAATTCGTCAAACCCCAAATTCGGCATCACGCGGTTGCGATCGAAAAAGCGTCCGTCGTTCGGGTGGCAGACGACCGTTTGGTACCCCAAGCGCTTCATCCGTCGGGCGAGACTTTCCATCGGCACCAAAGCCGCCAACCGATAGGGGTCGAACCCGTAGGTTTCAAGTTCCCGAGGTTTCAAGCCCGTCAGCACCGCGAATTCGCTTCGCATCGTATAGGCTCCGCGCCAGTCAAGCTCCAGAGCACCGGACGTGCCCTCCACCGCCAACCGGTCGAGCACGGGCGTCACGCTCGGGCGCCCCAACAGCCGCCCGATCGGGGCGAGAGATTCCGCCTGAACGAGGAGGAGGTGCCGTTTTTCACTTTCTCCCGAAACACCTTGCGAATTCTCTTCCGACGACACGTCCCTCTTCTCAAAACAGAACCGCTCCCGCAACGCAAGTCGCCGCTGCCCGTGCCAAAGCGAATGCAGAAACGCCGCTCCGATCGGGGTGTAGGTTGCGGCATCGGTTTGGGTATCGAAAGTCAGGGGATAGTTCGCAAGAAACGCCTTTACCCGCGAGTCGGGCCTCCGAACCAACGCCACAAACCCCGCAAAAACCGAGAGGATCACCGCCGCCACCCCGACCCGCGCCCCGACGGACCCGAGGTTAGCCGCAGGTTCCAAAGAGACGCCCCACGCGAGGAGCGCAAAAGCCCCGACGACAAGCGGCCACACCCACAAGGGCGCATAGCCGAAGTAGAGCCTCGGGTAGCGAAGCGCATGCCCCGCCAAAAAGACGTCCGAAAAAACGAGTACCTCGGAGAGGATCGCGACCTTCAAGCGGTTCCCCGCCCAAAGAAGCACGATCAAAAGGAGGCCCAGCGCGAAACTCGCGATCGGTCGGTCAAAGATCACGAGCAAGAGCGGATAGACGAGCGAAGCCACAAACCCGCACGTGAGGTGCCCGATCCCGTAGGCGCGAAAAGGCACCGTAAAGCCTCGACCCGCCGCTACGGGCGTCGCCTGCCGGTTCGCAAGCATCAAGAGGCCCGTGAGGAGGATGTCCGAGAGGACCACAAAAGAGACGGTCATCGGGACGCACCTCGATCCGACTCGGTCACGGTTTCAGAGGCATTTCCACGAGAGCAAGCGCTCGCCTTCCGACTCTCCCGATCGGGCTCCACCGTGAAGAAGAACCCCTCCAAAAAGAGATGCTCGAGTGAAACGGGCACGAACTTCAGAAGCGCAATCCCGATGGCAAGAATCTTCGGAAAGGCGTACTCGCGTTTTCCGCCCTCGATCGCACGCTTCATGAGGCGGGCGGCTTTCTCCGCCGACATGAGCCACGGTTTCGATCCCTGATACCGCCGACTCATGTCGGATTCGACGTAGCCGGGGAAAAGCACCGTGACGCCGACGTCTTTACCTCGAAGCAGTCGCCGAAGCGCTTCGCCGTAGGTGCGCAGAGCCGCTTTCGACGCGGAGTAGCCGGGCGAACCGGGCAACCCCGTCAACGCCGCAAGGGACGCCACGAACGCAATTTGAACGTGCTTTACGGGAATGCCCCCTTCACGGCGAGCCGACAACAACGCACGCACGAAGGCGTTCGCGGCGAGGATGTTCCCCGTTGCGTTCACGTCGAGCTCCCGCAAGAGGTCGTCGTTCTTTTCGGGAAGCCACAGAGTGTCCCTTTCACCCGAAGCGCCCTCACTCCGAACACCTTCCACCGACGCCGAAACGCCCGCTCCGAGAATGAGGGTATCGGTACCGAGCCGTGCGGCTTCTTCGCACCAGGCCGCGAGCGCCGCGCGATCCCGGAGGTCGAAGGCCGCCGTCCGAACCACCGCCCCCTTCGCTTCGGCCTTCGTCTTGAGACGTGCGAGCACTTCCGTGCGTCTCCCCGCGAGGAGCAGTTCCGTCCCCGGGGCGGCATAGACGTCGACGAGCGCTTCGCCGATCCCGCCCGTCGCGCCGCAAATCGCAACGATGCGATCGAACCTGCGCTCGGACGCAACCTCGGGGAGTTCGGTCTTACGGTCTTGAAGTTGAGTGGCGTCGGTGGTCATGGGGAGTATCGTTCCTTGAATTCGCAAAAGAAGTGAGCGACCGCTTCCGGCTTTACGACGGATTCCTCGGCTTTTGCTTTACGATCACTTCTTTTTCACTTGGTTCCGGTCACCGCCTTCACCCACAGTTCGCCCCCCGCGGGATGGCGCTCCAAGAGCGGCCCGCCCGAGGGAATGACGCCTGCTTTCGCAAAGCCCGCCTTTTCGTAAAAGCGGATCGCCCGGGCATTGTCGGCCCAGCAATGAAGTGCCAGCGCCTTTTTGCCCGAATCGCGCGCCATGTCTTCGGCGAGCGTCATCATGAGGCGGGAGAGCCCCTGCCCGCGGAATTCATCCGCCACCCAGAAGGTGTTGATCCAAAGCGCATCGGGGTAAGAGGCCTCAAGGAGCGGTCGCACGGCATCGAGCTTTGCCTTCGCAATGAATCCCTCCATCACGGCAGGCACCTTCTGAAGGGCCGCGTCGTACGAGAAAAGGAGCCCGGCCAACGTTCCGCGCACTTCAAAGAGAACGATGTTGTTCAGGTCGTACGTCCCCTGCCCGCGCATCAGAACCATCTGCAAGAGCTTCTCGGGACCCATGCCGGGGACGACCCCCGTCAGAAGGTGTTCGATCACGCCTTCGGAGACGTCGTTCAGAACGTGCGCGACGGCGGGAACGTCATCCTCGCCGGCCAAGCGCATGTTGAGTTCGGGAGAAATCATGAAAGTACCTTTGACAATCTTTGAGAATCTTTGGAAATTCGAATTCGGAAAGACGAGCGATCAACGGACCGGGCCTGCGTCTTTACGACACTCATCCGCGACGCCCCCGGGCGCGCTTCGAAGGACCTTGGGAGAGAGCGGACGAAGCGGCTGCGCCGCCCGTCGGTCCCGTTGCACTTCCGGTTGCAACTTCGGCTCCGGCCGCAGGGTCGACGGGGGCCGGCTCTTCGGCAAGGCGCAACACCATCATGCCGCTCTTGGGCTTCGTGCGTTCCGAGCGCGCGAAGCGCTCCACGGCATCTTCCACCGCGAGCTTCATCGCGTTGTCCGTGTAGAAGTTCCCCCGCACGAGGGCCCGCTCGCCCAGCACGCGCTTGAAATCCCGATAGAGTTCCGGGTCGGGCGCCTGAGGGGCCCGCCAGAAGCGATCGAGCGTCACGTAAGGAAGGCACTGCGTGAGGCCTCTCAAGTTGTAGATCGACCGCCCCAGACAATAGACGGGTTTCCCCGCTTCAAGCGCCATCAAGCCCACGGTGCTGTTCACAAGCACCACCCCGCGCGAGTCTTGAATCATCTTCATCGTATTGCCGTCTTCGACGTAGGTGACGCGATCTTCGATCCCGAGTTCGCGTGCGAACCCGCGGATGAAGTCTCCGTAGCGAATGAGACCGTTGTCGAGCGGATGATTGCGAATGAGAAGGCGCGTCTTCGGAAACGCACACCGTGCAAAGGACGACAGTACGTCCGCAATCGCTTCCTGCACGCGTACGTAAGGGGAATAGAGCTGGATCTGACTGTCGGTGACGAGCTGCAGAGGAAAGAAGAAATAGGGTTCCGACCGCTCCTTGAAGGCCTTCAGCAACTCCTGCGACGTTGCGGCTCGCGACGCGCGCTTCAGGTAGCGCGGCAAAATCCCCAGGAGCTCGAAAAAGATGTTCGTCGGGCGATGGGTGCGGTAGTGACGGTACTTGGGCCAGAGAAAGAAGTTCCCCGCGTGGTGCAGAATCGCCTTCGTCACCTTGTCGCGAAGGTCGTTCTCAAGCTTCGCTTCGGAGGGATCCGGCAAATCGCGCGCCAGGGCGTGGATTTCCTTCGGGTTCGTGGGGAGGGACGACCGCCCGTTCACGCCGTTTTCTTCCAGGGTCGAAAAACCCGAGCGCAGATACCCTTCCTCGAACACCCACACACGGATCCCGCGCACGTGCGCCAAGCGCACCGCCTCCCAGTGGAGCGGTCGCCAGTCGCCGTAGAGGCAAATGTCCGTGATGCCGCGTTCGCGGTAGAGGTTCCCCACCCACTCGGGCCAGCCGTAGATGTCCCCCGTGTAGGCGATGGCGGGATTCGTGAGTCCCCAAAGCACCGCATCCCCGCCGCAGAAGTTCACCTTCGCCACGGTCGCCCCTTTTGCGCGCAATCGGTCGGCAAGCCGGCGAAAGAAGTAGCTCTGAGGCCCCTGGAGAAGAAGGAAAGATCGCCCCGCGAGCGGCCCCGCCGAAGTCTCGGAAGCCTCCGAAGCGGACGAGGCTGCTTCGGACGCCGTCGACGCAACCGAGGGCATATCCGCCCCCGGTCGACGAATGCGGTTTTTCTCCGGAGAGCGCTTTTCCGGACGGCTTTTCGACTTGACGCGCTTCGGGGAGCGGGAAACGGTCGATTGAGGTTGGGTCTGGTCCATTTTCGGTACGGTCCCGCGCATTCCGACGACCGTCGGAGGCTTCGGGCTCAATGCGAACGAATACGAACAAAATTCGGACTTCACGAGAAGGGTCGCGCGGGGCTTCGTCCGAGGGAGCCCCGCCGGGTCTTCTTTGCGACGAGGCGCTCAGCGACCCATCGCGGCCACGTCTTCGCGGGCCTTCGGGAGCTCTTCCACCACGATGTCGATCGCACGTCGAACGTGGTCGACCTCGTGCGCGGCGGAAAGGAAAAAGCGCAGACGCGCGGCCCCTTCTTCGACGACGGGATAGATGATGGGCATCACGTTCACGTGTCGGGCAAAGAGACGCGCGGCAAGCTTCCCCGCAAGGAGCGAACTGCCGAGCATGATCGGCACCACCGCATAGCCTTCGGCGGCCCCGGTATCGAGCCCCTTCTCCTTGGCGTAGCGCACGAATTCGTGGCTCACCGCCTGAAGTTTTGCCACGCGCTCGGGTTCGGCGAGCATGATTTCGATCGCACGGCGCGACGCAGCCGCCAAAACGGGCGACATCCCGACGCTGTAGACAAACCCGGGCGACGTGAACTTCAAGAGTTCCACCAGCGCCTTCGTTCCCGCGATGTAACCGCCGCAGCCGCAGCAGGTTTTGGACAAGGTCCCCATCCAGAGGTCGACGAGCTTCGGGTCGACCCCGAAGTGCTCGAACGTCCCGCGACCGGTCTTGCCCAAGACCCCGAGCGCGTGCGCTTCGTCCACCATGAGGAAACACCCCCAGGTTTTCTTGAGGCGCAAAAGGCCCGGCAGGTCGCAGATGTTCCCGTCCATCGAGAAGACGCCTTCCGTCACGATCAAAGCGCGCTGCGCCTTCGGGCGGTGTTCCTTCAAAAGGCGCTCCAAGGCGGCCGTATCGTTGTGGGGATAGCTGATGCGACGCGCACCCGAGGCGAGAGCCCCCATCACGATCGAATTGTGCGCGAGCGCGTCGTGAAAGATCACGTCCTGGGGTCCAAAGAGCTTCCCGATGGTGGAAACGTTCGTCGCATGGCCGCTTACATAGGCAATCGCGTCTTCGGTTTCATAAAGATCAGCAATCGTCTTTTCAAGTGCACGGTGCGGAGGACGCTCGCCCGACACGAGGCGCGAGGCCGACGCGCTCGTTCCCCACCGTTCCATCGCGTCGACGCCCGCCTTTTCGAGCTCGGGGTGACCGTTCAAATCGAGGTAGTCGTAGGTCGAGAAATTGAGGAAAGGAATGCCGCCGATTCGGGTCTCGGCTTTCGCAATCCCGTCATGGCACTGGAAGAAGGGATTCAGAATCCCCGCGCGCTCGGCGACGCTCTGCTCCATGCGAAGCTGCTTCAGAGCGGGGAAGTCTTCGAAGGAAAGCGTCTTCGGGTCGGGTGTCCAGCGGGCTTCGTCGAGCGCACGGCTTGCCGAAGCAGTCGCACTGCCGCCGGCCGCACCGCCCGCCGCGTTTTTCTTCAAACGCGCAAGGAGGTTCGAGCGGTCCGCGCTCGTCAGTCCGAAAATCGAATTTTGTTTGTCGGTCACGGGAGTTCTCCCAAAATCAGTGGTCGCGTTCAGACGGGCGACGGGGTTCCGTTCGGTACGGTCGGGGCTTCGATTCGTCTTCTTCGAATCTTTCGCCTCTTTTCCGTTCGCGCCGCGGTTCGGTTGCCCGAAAGCGTAGCGCAAAACACGGCCGAGTCTCGTCCGTTGAAAGACGTGAAGGATGCGAAGGAATCGGATGCTTCGGAGAAAATCGAACGAGCAAACGAACGGCCGTCCGGAATCGCGGGGAAGGCGTGCGGGTCGCAGGCACACCGTCCCCGGTCGGACCTCGGTCGGATGTCGGTCGTCAACTGCGCGACCCTCACCGATTCCTTACATCACCTCATGTCACATCGGCTCACGCCCCCTTCCTCGAAGCCCCGACGTCCGCGAGGACGCCTTCCTTCAGTTCGGCGGAGAGTGCGACCCCGTGACGGTGCGCGAGGTCGTCGAGCGTCTGCTCGCCTTCGTTCTTGACGTTCAACATCTTCCAGAAGCGTTCGGCCATCGTGCGAATCGTCGCACCGCCCGAAAGCGACACGGCGGGGATCTTGAAGCCCAGACGCTCTTCAAGCGCGGAGGCGAGTTCCACCACCATGAGGGAGTCCATCCCCAAGTCCGCCACGGGCTGGTGGGCGTTCAATTCCGACGCCGCCACCCCCATGAGTTTCGCCACTTCCGAAGCGACGAGCTCCGTGAGAATCCCCACGGCCTCCTCTTCGCTCTTACCCGTCAGAAGGTCGCGAATCGAACCCGCATCGGCGCGCTTTTCCCCGACCGTCGCCCAAATCCCCGCAAAGCGCGGATCGCGGGCGGCGGGGAGCGTGTCGACACGGCTCCAGTCGATCGCGAAGAAGTGAAGCGGCGTATTGTCACCCTTCTCCACCATCGCATCGAGCGCGGCAAGCACCTCCGTCGAATCCAGAGCGGGCGTCCCCAAGGTCGACTCGAGGATCTTCTTCGCGCTCGGATTGGCTTTGAGCATCCCGACGTCGCCGACGGGACCCCAACCGATCACGCGAGAGGCGAATCCCGCACGACGGGCACGCTCGCTCAAGACCTCAAGCGCGGCGTTCGCCGCCACGTAGTTCGCCTGACCGGGGTTTCCGAGAAGGACCGTGGCGGAGGAAAAGAGCACGCAGAAGGGAGCCGTCTTTTCGTTCGCATCCTCTTCTTCGGCCGCCTTACGGGCTTCAAGCACCGCCAGGAGGTTTTCCGCCCCCTTCACCTTAGGAGCCCAGACGCGCTCGCAGGCTTCCGTGGTGAGGTTCGGGATCATGGCGTCCGCCAACACCCCGGCCGCATGCACGACGCCCGCCAAGGGGGGCATCGTTTCGAGCACCGAGAGAAGCGTCGTCACGACGGTTTCGCGGTTGCCCGCGACGTCAAGCGCGGGAGCCGCGACCTTCAAACCCGCAAACTTCGCTTCGAGGGAGCGCACGAATTCGGCCGCATCCGCATCCTCCGTCCCGCGACGCGAGAGGAGGACGAGCCCCTTCGCACCCGCACGGGCGTAATGCTCCGCAGCTTTGCGACCCAGCCCCCCGAGACCGCCCGAAAGGACGACCGTACGACCCGCAACGGCGTGCGGAATCGGTTCGCCGGAATTCGGAGTTTCCTCAATTTCCCGTGCTTCGCGAGCTTCGCACGTCGACTCTTCGCTTTCCGTCCGATACCCCACGACGAGCTTTCCGACGTGAACGGAACTTTGCATCGTCGCAAACGCATCCCCCGCCGCATCCGCGGGGAAGATCATCAAAGGCAACGGACGGAAGACGCCCTCTTCAAAGCGCGCGAGAAGCTCTCGGAAGAGGTCCGACGCCAAGGCGGGGCACTCCACGAGCATCTGGTCGACGTCGATCCCGAAGTAGGAAATGTTGCGACGGAAGGGGCGCAGGAACATCGGGCTGTCGGCGTAGAAGTCGCGCTTCCCGAGTTCGAGGAACCGACCGAAGGGCGCCAGGAGCCCCAGGGACTTTTCGGCACCGTTCCCCGCCAAGGAATTGAGAACGAGGTCCACCCCGCGACCGTTCGTGTCGCGTCGGATTTCGTCCGCAAACGCAAGGGATCGCGAATCGTAGACGTGCTTCACGCCGAGGTGCTTCAAGAGCGAACGCTTCGCATCCGACCCCGCCGTTGCGAAAACTTCGAGTCCCAGATGGGCGGCGATCTGAATCGCGGCCAGACCCGCACCGCCCGCGGCGCCGTGAATGAGGATCGACTCCCCGCGACGCGCGCGACCGAGGTAGTGAATCGCGTACCAGGAGGTGAAGAACGCCACGGGAACCGAAGCGGCTTCGGCAAAGGTCAGGTTCGAGGGCTTCTTCGCCACGGCCTCTTCCGTCGTACGCACGACCGTGCTGAAGCACGCGGGGGCAAAGGCCACCACCGCGTCGCCCGGTTTCACGCTCGTCACGTTCTTCCCCGTACGGCGAACGACCCCGGAAGCCTCAAGCCCCATCGTGGGACCCGAGAAACCGTTTTCGAGCGCTTCTTCGGGGAGAAGCCCCATCGCCCACATGACGTCGCGGAAGTTGAGACCCGTCGCACGGACGTCGATTTCCACTTCGTTCTCGCCCAAGGGGGCGGTGAAGCGGTCCGACTTCCAGTAGAGGTGGTCGAGCTTCCCGGGCACGTCGAAGGCGAGCGTGCGGCGAGGCGTGCGTTCATCCTCATTCGAAGCGCTCGAGTCGGTCGAGTCGGTTGCAACCGCGGATTCCTTCAGGTCGCCCGACAGGTCGCACGTTTCGACGTAGCGGCGATAAAGCCGCCCGGCGGCAACCGCCGTTTCGCTTTCAAAGCGTTCCGTCGTTTCCGTCGGTTCGCCTTCGTTCGCAGCCTCGGTCGAATCGACGGAACCCTCCGTCAAACCGCGAACGAGTTCCGCGCACGCCCGATCGATCGTCGCGGGCGTTCCGTCCTCAAGCGCCACCGTGCGCACCGTGACGGACGGGCATTCGTTCGCAAAGACGCGCAGGAGCCCCGCGGCCGCACGAGCGGCGGGGGACTCAAGAGCAACACCTTCGTCCGAACCCGAAACACCCGGCACGCCCGAAAGCGCATCCGTGACGATCACGATTTCAAGACCCGCAGGCAGCGTCCCCGCCTTTTCGGCCGCAACCGCAGCACGACAGAAGGCGAAGAGTTCGTGCGGGAAGGCGTTCGTTGCGCTCTTTTCTTCCGTCGTCTCCTTCACGAGGTCGAAGAACCCGAGCACGCGCGTCCCCGCGGGGAACGCCGTCAGGCGCCGCCCCCAAGCGGAAGTAAGACCGTCGAGGTTGTCGGAAGCGTCGAACACCGTCACAAGCTCGCCCCCGAGCGAACGGCGGAGCGTCGCGAGGAGCACGGAACGCGCAGCCGAAATGCCGGACGCGTCGTCGGCTTCGTTCGAGCCGTTCAAGAAGGCTTCCGCCGACGCCCCCGCCGCTATACGAAGACGATCCGTATCGACGGAATCAAGAAGAGGCCGCATCGTGCCTTCAAGCGCGTTGGCTTCTTGGTCGTTCTTCACCGCGGCCGCAATCAGCATGCGGGGAGAGAGCCCCGTTTCTTCGGTGTCGACGCGCGAAGCCGTGAAACCCGCGCGCTCGAGCGCCGCAAGCCACGCGGCTTCGTCCGCAAGGGGGCCCGAGCAGCGTCCGTCTCCCTCGGCATGCCACCAGGCGGCATCCGCCCCGTTCAAAAGATCCGCCATCGTATTGGGGGCTTCTTCAACGAGGAAGAGAGGCGCGCCCGGAAGCATCCGGGAAGCCAGGTTCTTGAGACACGCCGCCGGATCCGCAAGGAACGCGAGCCCTTCGGGGAGGAGTACCGCGTCAAAGCGCACGGAGAACGCATCGGCGAGCGCACGGAGCCCCGTCACCTTCACGCGGGGGTTTTCCGCGAATTCGGCGCGCAGGCGCTCCAAGACCGACGCTTCTTCGGTGTCGTCCGCGGCGATGACGAGCGTCGCCGTGCGCGGAAGGGTCGAGGCGAGCAGCTTCGCGTAAGTCGAGCCCGCGCGGGTGACAAGGAGCAGGTTCGGACGAACGCGCGTATTCGACGACTCAAGAGCTTCCGTCACCTTGCGCACGTAGCGGCACACCGCATAAGGAGCAAGGGCGCGTTTGGGCATGCGCTCGAAAAGCGCCTTCATAACGGTCGCGCGCTTCGGGAAGACGTCGTCGGTCGTAACGTCGCCCGCCACCAAGGCCGCACGACGGGCATCGAGCGTGTCGAAGGCCGTCAGTTCGGGCCAGAGTTCGGGACTGTCCGCCAGGATCGTACGGAAAAGGTCGTCGTAGGCGGGGCAGTCGACCGAAGAAAGAACGCGCACGAGGCCGTCCTTGCGTTCGGCGAGACCGTTTTCCACCATCCGGTCGACGAGCACCTTCGCCCAGGGTTCCGCCTCTTCGGCGGGCCACGCACCCTCCGTCAAAAGGGTTTCTTCCGCCACCCATTCGTCCTTCACGGGGATCGATTCGTAAAGCCCCGCCAAAACGGTCCACAAAAGGAGCGTATCCGCGTCGAGCGCGGCTTCGGGGTTCCACTCCATGGAAGCCGCGGTGTCGGAAAGCGCACGACGAAGAGCAGGCACAAGAGCGTTCGTTTCGTTCTCAGCCTCTCCGGTCGTCTTTTCCTTCGGTTCGCGGAAGACCGACGTGCGGTCCGTATCGGCCGCGTACCAGGCTTCGGAATAGAAAGCGGGCGCGACGCCCTTCGCCTTCTTGTGAACGCGCAGGAACCGCACGCCCTCAAGCCGTGCGAGCACCTCGCCCTTGGCGTCGTAGAGCGTGTAGAGAGCCTTGGCGGAGCGGTCCGTGAGGCTCAAAAGGTCCGCGGTCGCCCAGGCGGGCGTGCCGCGCTCCCAAATCACCGTGCGCTCGAACCAGGTCGGCAAATACGTCGCACGACCGGAAGCTTTTCCGGAAGCCTTGCCCGCAGCGTTTTCCGCATTGGCCGCAGCTTCTTCCAGAGCGAAGAAAAGCCCCTGAAGCGCACCGTCGACGAGCGCGGGCGAGAGCCCTTCGTCGCGGTCGGCCTCGATCGAGCGGCTGGCGAGCTTCACGACGACGCGGTGCGTAGCCGCGGCGCGTGCTTTCGTTTCGAGCATTTCGAGTCCGATCCGGGCGGATTCGGAGTCGTCCTTCACGAAAAGGGCCGCTTCGATCGGGCGGAAAGCGCCCGCGTAGCAAAGGCCCTCGGCCGCAAGGCGTTCGTAGAAGGGTTCGATTTCGAACGTGCGCTCGGCGTCGCGCAGGAAGGCTTCGGGCCGAACCGCGGCCGGCCGCGGCGCGTCCGAGACCGTCGCACGGCCCGAGAGGTTCACGAGCGGCTCGTCCTCAGAGAGCTCGTCGCGGGTCGAAAGGGTCAACGTCCCCGCATCGTCCACCTTGGTGGAGAAGACCTTCGCGGGCGCATCCGCCAGGGGGGCGGGGCGCAGGATCATGAGGTTCTTGAGTTCGAGAGCGCGTTCGGGCTTCAAAGCACGGCGGGCGGCTTCGGCCGCCACTTCCAGGAATCCCGCCGCGGGGAAAAGCACCGTCGCGTCGATTTCGTGCCCGGCAAGCCAGGGACGCGTCCGAAGGTCGAAGACCGCCTCCCAGGCGTTCTTCGCGTGCGGGATGCGACGCCCCAGGAGCGGATGCTCGTCGGGGTCGCGAACGAAGAGACGGCGCGATTCGGGCGTTGCTTCCGCCCAGAAGCGCTTCTTCGCCCAGCGGTAGCGCGGAAGCGTCCGGTCGCGGGAAACGGAGGGCCAGGCGGCAAGCAATGCCGCGTGCGGCCAGGCGGCGGCAACGGACGCGACCGAGCGCCCCCAGGCCGCGGCCCCGTCCTCGCGGCGCATGACGAAGAGTGTCTTCGCGTCGACGTTCTTGCCCTTGGCGATCGTGCGCACGTACCCCGTCAGAATCCCGTGGGGACCGACTTCCACAAAGCGATCCGCGCCGAGCGCGAGAAGCGTTTCGACGGCGGACTCGAATCGCACCGCTTCGCGGATGTTGCGCCACCAGTAGTCGGCGGTGAGCTTGGATCCGTCCGTCACCTTCCCGTCGACGCTCGACACGAAAAGCGTGCGGGATTCGACGGGAGCGAGGTTGGCGAGCGTACGACGCACGTCCCCTTCGAGCGGAGCCATGCGGGAGCTGTGAAAGGCGTAGGGAATGCCGAGCAACTTGCAAAGCCCCCCTTCCGACTTGACGACGGTACGAAGCGCCTCGATCTCCTCGGGGTCCCCCGAGAGGGTGTAATTGTCGGGAGCGTTGTAGCCCGCGATTTCAACGGCGGGGTACGCGGTCAGGAGTTCCGTGAGACGCGATTCGGGGAGTTTGACGGCCGCCATCGTGCCCGAGCCCGCCATGCGGCCCTGCAACAACGACCGTTCGTAAATGACCGTGACGGCGTCTTCCAAGGTCAATGCGCCCGAGGCCCAGGCGGCCGCCACTTCACCGACGCTGTGCCCCGTGGCGGCGTCCGCATCGATGCCTTCGGCACGAAGGAGTTCGGTCATGCCGATTTGCATCGCAAAAAGAAGCGGCTGCGCGACTTCGGTGCGCTCCAGCGTCCAATCGGCGGCGGGCTTTGCAAGATACTCCGCAATCGACCACCCCGAAAGCGGCGCGAAGATCGCGTCGACGCGTTCGATCGCCGCACGGAAGCGCGCGTTCGAAGCGAGGAGCTCCGCTCCCATCCCGACCCACTGGGAACCGTTGCCGGAATAGACGAAGGCCGTGCGGATGCGACGGCGAGCGGGGGACGAAGCGGAGGAAGAGGTGTCGAAGCCTTCGGACGCACCGTCCGCACGGCTTTCGTTCTTCGCGTCGGTCTTGGCGTCCGTGGCGTGGTCGTAGGCGGCGGTCGCCCCCTCGGGGAAGCGTTCCGTGTCGGCGTAGGCCGTGAGCCATCGAGCGGCCTCTTCGGGCGTTTCCGCACGGAGCCACACCGCATGCGGCAGACGGTCGCGCTGACGGGCGGCGGCCGCGGCCGTACGGTTGAATGCCGCGGGCGAAAGATCCTTCACTCGCTCGGCATAAGCGCGGGCGAGCGCCTTCAGGCTTTCACGGCTCTTGGCGGAGACGAGAAGCGGAAGAAGACGGGCGTTCTCTTCATCGGCGTCCGGAATTTCAGCAACGTCCGGCACTTCGGGCGCTTCCTCGAGCACCGCGTGCGCGTTCGTGCCGCCGAAGCCGAAGGAGTTGAGACCGACCAACGCACGCCCGTCCGTCTTCGGGAGAGGTTCCGAGGCGGTCGGGACGCGAATCCCGAGCCCCTCGAAGTCGATCTTGGGGTTGGGCTCGGTCAAGAGAATGTTCGCGGGAATCGTCTTCTTTTCAAGGACCGTGAGGGCCTTCGCAAGGCCAGCCATGCCGGAACCCGTTTCGAGGTGTCCGAGGTTCGACTTCACGGACCCGACGGGCAGGGGTTCGGCACCGGGGCGCCCCAAAACGCGACCGATGCTCGAGGTTTCGATGGGGTCCCCGGCGGCCGTCCCCGTCCCGTGCGCTTCGACGTACGCGACGCGCGACGCGGGAACGCGGGGGTCGGAGTAAATCGACGTCAAGAGTGCCGCCTGCGCGTCCCCGTTGGGAAGCGCAATCCCCGCCGTGCGGCCGTCGGAATTGACGCCCGTCGCACGGATGACGGCATGAATCGCGTCACCCGCTTCGAGTGCGGCTTCCAAGGGTTTCAGAATGATGACGGCACCGCCTTCGGAGCGGACATAGCCGTTTCCCTTCGCATCGAACACCTTGCAGCGACCGTCCTCCGACAACATGTGGGCTTTCGAGAAGCCCACGAAGGGCATCGGCGAGAGGAGCGCGTTCACGCCCCCGACGAGCGCCATCGGGAGGTTTTCTTCCGCCATCGCGCGGCAGGCTTCGTTCAAGGCCACAAGGCTCGACGAGCACGCCGTATCGATCGTCATGCTCGGGCCGTGGAGGTCGAAAAAGTAGGAAAGCCGGTTCGCGATGATCGAAAGCGACGTCCCCGTCATCCCGTAGGGGCCCGTCACGGCCGGGTCGTCCGAGCGGATCATCCCCATGTCGGTCGAAGCGGCCCCGACGTAGACCGCAGCCTTGGTACCCGCAACCGACGAAGGCGGAATCCCCGCGTCTTCGAACGCTTCCCAGGCCATTTCCAAGACCATGCGCTGCTGCGGGTCGAGCGCTTCCGCCTCCTTCGGGCTCATCCCGAAGAAGGTCGCGTCGAACTGCATCAAATCGCCCACGATCCCCGCACTCGTCGTGCAGGTGCGGCCCGGAGCCTTGCGGTCCGGATGCCAATAGCGTCCGAGGTCGAACCGCTCCCCGGGAATCGAGGTGACGACGTCCGTCCCTTCGGACAAAACCTTCCACAAGCCGTCGAGCGAATCGATGCCGCCCGGAAAGCGGCAGCCGATACCGACGATGGCAAATCCCTTGTCGTAAATCATGTGCAACCCTTCAGTAGTGGACTTCGTGCGAATCGAATCCCCCCGAACCGCCCGACATTGCCCGGGCCAAAAAGGGCCGAAACGGGATCGCCCCGCCGAGATCGTTCTCGGCGTCGGCAAGCGTTACCAAGCATCCGCAAGCGCACGTCGGTCGACGCGAATACGACAAAAGGCGCTTCCCCCGTCGGGGGCCGCAAGCCCCGGGGGAAGCGTCTTCGTTGTTCGGTCGCCCTCCGAAACGGGAGGCACCTCGAAAGGGCGCGTGCCGCTCGGACGCCGTCGGTTCTCGTTCGGGTGGGTTCCACCGCACCGTGTTCTCACCCATGGCCTTTCGAAAGAAGAGAGAAGAAGCACGAGCTTCGAGAGCTTCGTTTCTCTCATAAAGAGGGCATGGGTCAGAAGGACGGCACGAAAAAGGGAAAACGAGAAAACCGCTGAAAGTCGGAAGAAGTCGGTGGTGTTGAGAAAGAAGAAAAGACGTGAAAAAGACCGTGAACCGGGACCGTTCGAAGGCGGGTTTATCGCCCTCCCACAAAGAGAAGGTTCCGGACAGACCCGTCGATCCGTCCGGAACCTCGCATTCAATCGATTGTCGGAATGGCCTCAGTCGACATGAAGCTTCCGCAATCCGACCGCCTCAGCTTAGAAGCTGTGCTTCACGCCGGCAACGACCTGAGCCACGGAGGGGTTGGTGTTGTCGACCGTGTCTTCGAACCAAGCGGCGCCGCCGTAGACGGCCGTACGCTTGCTGAGAGCGTATTCGTAGCCGCCGCCGACCGTCCAGCGCGTGACTTCCTTGTTGGCGCGGTCGCTGTCGGCGTCCATGTAGCCGGCCATACCGTAGGCCGTGCCGCCGAAGACCGGGAACTTCGTGCCGAGGACGATGCCGTAGCCGTCGATGTCGCCGTAGCTCTTGCCGCTCACGGGGTTGACGAGCGAAACACCGAAGTCTTCGTCGCTCAGGCCGCCGCCGACCCAGTTGGCGTCCTTGAAGTACTGCGCGGCGAGGTAGGTGGTCGCGAAGCCGCAGTTGTAGTTGGCGCCGAGGGTGAACGTCATCTGATCCTTGCCGTGATGGGCCGAGGAGCTGCCTTCGTCCGTGTAGTCGAAGGCGCCGATGAAGCCGAGGCCGCCCAGCTTGTAGGTGGCGCCGAGAGCGGCGTAGCGATTGGCGGAGGACTTGCCTTCAACGCCCTTGTCGTTCTCATCCAGGTTGTCGTTCTTGAAGGAGTACTGAGCGTAGACCTTGGCACCGTAGAGGTCGGGCGATTCGTAGACGACGGCGTTGTCAACACGGCCGGCGTTCGACGCGAAGACGAGGTTCTGGTTGCCGATGATCGAGCCCCAGCCGCTGCCCATCGGGGAGAGGTCGGCGAGGATGCCGTACGTGCCGTTGTCGCTCACGAGCGTGCCCATACGGCCGAAGGAGAGCGTACCGAAGTCCGTCTGGAGGAAGAGACGGGATTCGCGACCGAAGAGGCGGCCGCCGTTGCCGAGCTTGCCGTCGTCGGCCGAGAAGCCGTTTTCGAGCTGGAAGCCGACCACCATGCCGTTGCCGAGTTCTTCAACGCCCTTGAGGCCGAACTTGGAAGCGGAGTTGTTGCCGGAGTCGAGCGTGAACGTCGTGTCGTTCATGTCGGCGGCTTCGTAGCGGGCGTTGTGGTCGCCGGCAACCGAGGTCATGCCGAAACCGACGTCGACGGTACCGTAAAGGGTAACCGAAGCGGCCGAAGCGGTGCCGGCCACGGCACCGAAGAGAGCCAGAGCAAGAAGCGTCTTCTTCATAATAAGAATCTTCCTAATTTCAAGAGTGGTTGTTCTTTCCCCGAGGCCGATCTCCAAGATCGTATGCACGCCCGATCTTCGAGCGGGTCGGAGGGAAAAAACGGTGTTTCATTGCGGCGTTGTACGAGCGGAGCCGCCTCGATCGTCCCGTGATATTCCTCGGCGTCTGCGATCGGTTAGGCGCTTCGGAGCGGTCGGGTCGGAGGGACGGCGGGCTCAAGTCGATCGTCGGATCGGCAAGAGCGCACCGCGAGCAACGTGCCGCGGGTCGGTCGAAGAGCCTCGGGCGTCGTCCGCGCATTTCGTTTCGGAAACGCCGCAACACCCGAGTCTCAAGACCACCATGGGGAGTTCTCGGATAAAGAACCCGCACCATACGGGTGGAATAATACCAAGTCTCTGCCTCGAAACACGCTTTCCCTCCGAATTTCAAGCAAAAAAGCGTTGCGAAAACGCCACACGGGCGTTCGCTTTCGCAAAAAGATCGGAATTCCCTACGTATCTTCCGTACGAAGTCGTCGACCGGCGCCGTCGGCGCGTTCTCGCGATTTTCCGAGGGATTTCACGAGCGATTTGAGAGTCCGACGGTTTACCTCTTTTTCGAAGTTTGTTTTCACGGAAGAAGCGATCGGACATGAATTTAATACAACACGTTGCGGACCGCGGCCGCCTCCGAAGGTCTTCCGGAAACCCTCGGCGAAATCGCCGCGGAGACGCCGGGCGGACGGGGCGGTTATCGGCGGCGAGTTGCGGTGAAGAGACTGGAAGTACGTTGACGTCCGCGAAAACTCGACTGATGTTCGTGAGCAACCTACCGTCAACGTCGCGGCGACCCGCCCTCAAAACGTACCTGAAACGGACCCCGATACGCCTATTTACGGTGTTCCATAGAATTTCCCGATGCCAGTCATTGGAAATATCGGGGCCGTTGCTGAAGAAATTCGCACGAAGACCGAAGTCGTATTCCCATTCCGACCGCAATCCCGATCGCGATTCGGGAAAAGATTCGGATTTTTTTTCCATCGGACAGCTCGGATAAGTAAACGATTCCGCTTTTTTTTTCGGGGCGACGGATTCGATACCGTTGACGGAATAAAACCCGCCGAACTCCGATCAAACCGCAGGTCATTTGTTATGGGGTTTTTGCGTAGCCCCTAATGGGTCGGCCGTTCAGATGAGGTTGTTCGGGAATCCCGAGAAACGACGGAAATCAAACGGAGGAAGGCGACGGGCTCGAATTCATTCGGACGGTCGAGCTGCGGGCGAGACAACGGCGCGTTCCGGGGATGCGGTGCGGTCTCGTTTTTGGGGCTACCCCCTACCCTTCACTCGTTTTCCTGTACGATGCGCCGTACCTTTTCGGATCCGTGTTACCCGTGTTGACCCGCGGGGATGCGGGGACTTACGGGATTACAAAGCTTTTGGTTGCGCGGGGGAGCACGCAGGATCGCTGCGTTCCGCCAGGCTCCGTTCCCGCTTGCGACACGTGTCCGTTCGTCTTCCGAACTTGTTTCGAAAACCTTTCACCGCTTTTTCAACGTCCGTCGCCATGCTGCCAAGCAAACTCCTTCGAAAAAAAGCCGTTCGTTCCGCCCTTCGTCAAGCCCTCACCCAAAGTACGGCGGCCGCTGCCGGCACAACCGCCGCGGGCGGAGGCCTTCACTCCCTCCTCACCGCTCTCGCGACGGGCGTTGCGGGTACCGCGGGCATTGCGGGAGTGGCGAGCTTTACGGGGCTTCACATGGCGGACGTAAGGGCGATCTTCGACACGGTCCTTGCACATGCGGGCCAAATCGACTTTGCGGCGCTCTACGTCCACGTCGCGGACGGAGCGCGCACGATCGCTCACACGATTTCGGACCTCGGGCGCGATACGCTCGTCTTCGTGAAGCACCATCTTCCCGAAGAGGCGACGCTCGAGCAAGCGGCGAAGTTCGCGCGCGAGCTCTTCGACGCCCTGCGTCACGCGACGGGCGAAGGCCTCGAAAAGCTCGGGCGGTTCGTCAAATCATAAGCATCCCGTTTCGGTACTCGATCCCCTCGAGGGGATCGAGCACCACGCGGTCGGCAGGGTTCAAGGGGCGCAGAATCTTCGTTTTCGACGCGAACCCCGCACGGGCCCCGAAAAGACTCGGCATGGGGCTTGCAAGTCGCACGCCCGCCCGGACGAGCGCACCGTAAAAGACCCGGGACCAGAGGAGCGCCGACGCGGGGAGCGTCTTTTTGTCGAGATGCGCCGCCCCGAACCATTCGAATCCCCAGTGAACGGAGGGGTCCGCTTCGGTCCCGCGAACGCCCTCGGGGACGAAGAGCGACGTACGGAAGTCTTCAGACACGCGGATCGTGAGCGCACGACGGGCCGCATCCGCCAAACCCGCATCGTTTTTCGACATCATGAACGCACGCGCTCGGAAGGGAGCGTGCAAAACGGCCCCGGGGTCGCAAAGCGCCGCACGCTCTTCTTCGCAGAAGTCGACTTCCGCGGGCATCCCCGCCGCGACCGCAAGAGAGGCGAGCGTCGTCAGGTCTTTCGTCACGTCCCAACGACGAAGCTCCACACGGATCGCCTTCGTGCGCGAATAAAGGAGAAGCTCCGTACTCGTCGTCCAAGCCGCGTAGGCATTCAAGAGCCCGACCGCCACGGGGACGGAACCGAAATTTTCGAGCGCGAGGCACCGGACGTTTTCGTCCGCGGGGTCTTCGAAGATCAAAAGAAGGGGAAAGAGCTGTCGCCTCACGGCCCCGGGGCGACTCTGCTCCAGGTCGACGATCGGATCGTAGGCGGTCTGAAGGGGTGCGATCGGGGTAGAAGCGGGAGCAACGGCAGGCTCGACTGCGGGAGCAGGTTCGGCTACTGCTTGGGCCCGGGCTTGGGCTTCGACGGCCTCGGGTGCCCCCGCACGGATGCGTGCCAACGCCTCCTGGAGCGCGGTGCGCTCTTCGGGCGTCAACCACAAGTCGGTGCGACGACGGCCGAGGCGCTCCTGTTCGGCGAGGAATCGGGCTTTGCGTTCCTTGGCAGTGGGATCCTTCGGCGGCATGATCGAATGTGCTCCTTTCGTTCTTTCGCTGCGAGCATCGGAGGAAGAAAAGCGTTTCCTCCCTTCTCGGTGCTCCGTTTGCGGTGTTTCCATCCATTGTAGAGGCGAGAAGGACGGTTCAACGCAAACAGCCGGATACGAGCTTTCGATCCCAGATCGAGAGTACCGGCAGGCAATCTGTTCAACGCCAGTCGTTCGTAAAAACCGAACGGTCAAATAAGTATTCTCGAAAGACCGTTGACCTAGGAATATCCCTTACTCATGGCCCGATATTTCACATATCTCAATTGAATTTATCCGTCAAAAACACAGCATTAGTACCTATACCAATAGGTTGTTTTCAAATGTTTCCACCACCGTTTTTGAGGGTTTCCCCTCTCCGTTCGTCGGCCGGGGAATCGGTACCGTAGTCCGGTGTTTCGGTCCGGACCACGCGCCCGAAAGGGCGTGCGAGACCGCAACACACGTTTACAACCACTTTGAGGAACGCGAAAATGAATCGTGTTTATAAGACCCGCTGGAGCGTCGCGCGTCAGCAATACGTCGTCACCGACGAAGAACATGCGTCGAAGGGCAAGGCCTCGAAGAGCGTCGTCGCGCTCGCCGTCGCTGCTGCCGCTGCTTTGACGGCCGGCGTTGCCTCGGCCGCTTACATTGAGTCCGGTTTCGTCGCTCAGTCCGCCTTCGACGTCGAAAAGGCGAAGGCCTCTTGGGAAACCGCCGAATACCAGAAGGATTGGGGGCTCGGCGCAATGAATGCCTCGAGCGCGTACGCTTTGGGCTTCCATGGACAAGATGTGGCGGTCGGTGTTATGGACTCCGGCGCGCTCTTGCAAAAACACTCCGAGCTCGCCGGCGAGCGCTTCCATGCATCTCAGGCGAATGGCGTTTACGGAAGTACGGGGAACCGCTATCAGGTTTCCGTTCCCGGTGTCGGCGACGTTTTTGGCAACGGCGACTACAAGGAAGGCGAAGCCTTCGACATCGACGGTAATTGGATCAGCCACGTTAACGACACGCACGGCACGCATGTGACGGGGACGGTCGGCGCCAATCGCGACGGCTCCGAATTCCACGGCGTGGCTTGGGGCTCCGATATTTGGGTCGGCAACACGGGCGGTACCGACAACACCAATTACGGTCTCCCGCAGGACTACAATTTCTTCCACGCCGGCTGGAGCGCGCTTGCGGATAACCTCGTGTCGGCCAACGGCGAACGCGGCGGCGTGATCAACAATTCCTTCGGTACGAACCTCCGTATTAACAAGGAAAAGCCGGTTAAGTCTTTGAGTACCAACACAACGGCCGAGACGGAATACGAGTACTTCCTCTTCAAGCAGAATTACGGTGATTCGCCGTCTTTCGTGGATGCCGCCTACGACGCGGTGAAGGGTACGAACGTCGTTCAGGTCATGACGACGGGCAACCGCGACATGGACATGCCGTATTATCGTGCGCTGTACCCCTACTTCAACCCGGAAGCCGAAAAGCACTGGATCGCCGTGGCCGGCCTGCAAAAGGAAGGAACCGATGCTCAGGGCAACGACACCTACAAGTGGGTGGACAACTTCAACCAAGCCGGCAACGCGAAGTGGTGGACCGTCGTTGCCCCGGGTGACAACATTTATTCGAGCATCGTTTACGACGATCACTACGAAAACGCCTCCGAAGAACATCCGCTCGGCTCTGCCGGCTATGCTTCCTACGGCGGCACCTCGATGGCCGCGCCTCACGTCACGGGTGCTATGGGCGTCCTGATGTCCCGCTACGAAAGCATGAGCGCGATTCAGGTTCGCGACATTCTCTTCACGACCGCGCGTCACACGAACAAAGACGGCTCGACCTTCACGGGTTGGACGGTTGCCGACGGGCAGGTCGACCCGATCTACGGTTGGGGCCTTCCCGATCTTGAAAAGGGCATGTACGGTCCCGGTCAGCTCCTCGGCAACTTCGACTACAACCTGAAGGGGTTGGACGTTTGGACGAACGACATCTCTCAGGTCGCTCTCAACCAGCGTAAGGCCGAAGACGAAGCTTGGATGAAGAAGACCGAAAACGGCACGAAGCTCGACGCCGACGAGTACGAACTCGGCAAGGGCACCCTTCCGGACATTGCCGATGCGACCATCGACAAGCAGGATGCCGAAAAGTGGCGTGCCGAATACTATGAAAAGCGTGCGAACGACATCCAGCACAAGCTTGACAACGGGCTCTACAACGGCTCCCTCGTAAAGAGCGGTGAAGGTACGCTCGTCATGACGGGCACGAACACCTACGAAGGCACGACGACGGTGATGAGCGGCAAGCTCCTCGCCTTCGGCGAATCGATCGGTAAGGACAAGACCGTTACGGTCAAAGGCGGCACGTTCGGCGTCATCTCGGGCTACTACGACAACTTCACGCTGACGGGTGCCCATACGAGCACGGACGCGGCCAATACGGGTCTCGAGATCAACGTGGGTGCCAACTCTGCCCTCTACGTGAGTGCTGCGGGCAACGTGACGGTTGACAAGGTCAGTCTTGATCCGAACGCTAAGATCGTGATCGGCATCGAAGGTGCGGCTCCCGAACAGCTCGCCAAGGCCTACGCGAACGGCGACGCCGTGGACGGTACGTTCACGACGAAGGAGGGTTCTTTCGACGGCTTTAAGCCTTCCGTCGAAGAGCAGGAATCCGCCTTCTTCGAGGTGGGCGCGGTTGACGTCACCGGTAGCAAGATCTCCACCAACCTCGTTCGCAAGGACGGCGTCACCTACGGTACGTTCGCCCGTACGGCCAACGAACGTGCGATCGCTCAGGCTCTCGAAACCCAGACGAACGCCTTCGCGGGTGAAATTCTCTCGATGACGGGTGACGAAGTTTCGAACACCTATGCTTCCCTCTCGGATGACATGTACTCGGCTGCCCGCAACGCCTTGGTCGTCAACTCGACCATGGTGACGCGCGCCGTGATCGATCAGGCTCGCGGCTTCGGCGAAGGCCGTGCTGCGGAACTTGAAAACGGTCGCGGTCGCATTTGGGCCACCGGCATCGGCTTCTGGGGCGATGCCGACGGTTCCGAACGCAGCCTTGACGTCGACTTCCGTGCGGGCTTCCTGGGCGGCGAAGTCGTGGCTCACGAAACCACCAAGCTCGGTGCCTTCTTCGGCTACGGCTCGACCGACTACAAGGGCGACCTCGGCAAGATCGACGGCGACGACATCCACTACGGCATCTACGGCTTGACCGACATCGGTGCGGTTTCGCTCACCTACGGCGTCAACTACACGACCGAAGATCGCGACTCGCAGCACCTGATGGGTGAAACGCAGAACGCGCACTCCGAAGACGCGACCGTTCTTCAGGCGTACGCCGAAGCGGCCTACAAGTTCAACGTGGGCGGCCTCTCGATCGATCCGTACTTGGGCTTTGCCTGGGCGCGCGTCGAAACGGACGGCTTCAGCGAAAACCTCGGCTCGACCGCGATGAGCGTCAAGGATCAGAAGGACGACATCCAGATGACCACCTTGGGTGCTCGCTTCACGCTTCCCTTCACGATGGGCACGATGCCCGTCGCGCTTAAGGCCGATGCGGGTTGGACGCACTACTTCGGCGACACCGAATCGATCACGCAGTTGCAGCTCGGTGCGGGCGGCAACGTCGCGCAGATCCAGGGTCAGGAACTCAAGGACCAGTTCAACCTCGGTCTCGGCGTGAACGGCCAGGTCGCGAAGAACGTCACGGTCGGCGTTTCGTACACGGGCTCCTTCGGCACCGATACGGACACGCACGGCGTGATCGGCAACGTCCGCTTCGCGTTCTGATCCCCCTTCGGCTGAACCGGCAACCGAAAGAACCGGACGTCGTTCGGAGATGCTTACTTCGAACGGCGTTCGGTCTTCTCCCGGGGAGGCCGATTGTCGGAACACAAAACGAAACCCCCGCTCGATCCGTCGAGCGGGGGTTTCGTTTGCTTTGGATTCGGCAACCTTTCAGGTCATGGAAAAAGGCGGGCGGTGCGAGAAATGCCCCGCATCGCCCGCCTTTTCGAAGGGCTTGAAAGGCTCATCTGAATCCTCAGAACCGTCGTGCGAGCCCCACAACCACGCCTTCGACGCGGAAGCTCTCAAGGTCCGCCGGTTCGATATCCGCGTACCCCGCCGCTTCGTTGCGGGCGAGGAGCTTCGGACGCCCCTTTTCAAGCGCGAACTCTTTGATCGTGAAGTTGCCGTCGACGTGCGCGAGGACGATCTTCCCGGGACGCGGTTCCGCCGTACGGTCCACAAACACCATGTCACCGTCGTGGATCCCCGCGTCGATCATGGAGTCGCCGCTCGCTTCGACGACGAAGGTCGCGTCGGGACGGCGCGCGAGATAGTCGACCGGGCTGAAAGCTTCGACCTCCGCATCCGTACTCGGATTCGGAAAGCCGCAGGCGGCACGCAGATCGAGCTTCGGGAGCCGGAGGTTCGCGGCGGGCAGGTCCGTCGGGATTTCGTGCGTCTTCTCTTCGGCGTACTTGGCGAACGCCGCCCGGGGATCCGCGTCGGGGACGGAATCCTTGAGAGCGAAATAGTTCGTCAGAAGCGCACGCATCGCCGTACTGCCTTCGGCAATGCAGCGGGCATGGAGCTCTGCGGAGATGCGAATACGGTACGTGGCGGCAAAACGTTTTCCGTCGATGGGCGGACGACCCGCTCCGGGACGCGCTCCGCCGTGAGAGCCGCGGGGTTCGCCGCGCATTTTCCGGGCGCGATTGGACTTGACGGGAGCGTCCGTTGCAGGCGCAACGGATTGCACTTCGGACTGCGTTGCCGTCGGCTTTTCGGTCGACACTTCCGACGTCGCCCGTGCGGCTTTCGTCTCTTTTTTCGTCGCGGTTGTTTTTCGAACGGCCATCGAAATTCTCGTCATTTGGGTATGGAACCGTCGGCAAGCGGCCGACGAACGCCCGTATATTGTGCCACGATCCGACATCCGAGTCGAGTGACCGCGGATATTTTCGCAGCCCGAAAGTACCTCTCCGCCATACGTCCGCGAACGCGACCTTGGACACAACCTCGCACCCGAGGAAAAACCCTCCGTCGGTCCTTTTTCGTCCTTACTCATATTGACAGTCCCGTTTCCTTTTTGATATTGTGGCACCAAATCGAGATTTCAGAGGATTTCGGTATTGGCCCTGGTGCGAAACGACACTTTCCGCACCGAGACCGCACCGCCGAAGCTTCCGAGTCGATCGACCTCACCGCCCAACGGAGACTGCCATGACCCATCCGTTTCTTCCCCATCCGTTTGCCGAACTGCCTCTTTCGAAAACCCGCTTCGTCGAAAACGGCGGTATCGGTGCGCTCGGCTTTCTCGCCTTCGTTGCGACGGGGATCCCCGTCGCGGAAGCGCTTCTTTATACGGGGGCGTTCCTTGCGATCGGGCTCGGGTTCGACCTTTTGCGGCTGAGCGTCGAACGGCACGAGAAACACCGTTGAACGCTCTCGCGGCAACCCTCGAATTTTCAAGATCCACGCCGAGATCGGATCCGGACGATCTCGGCGTACTTCAGCAAGATATCGCGCTGCAATCGAAATCCGTGGACATCTCATTCAAGTCATCTGCTTGCTTGGAGAGTCGGACCATCTGCTCGGGGCCCAGTTTGAGGCGCTCTATGTACGGAACAGATCACTCGGAGCAGCGATGGGCGCGACCGTTCGAGGCGAACTCGGTAGAGCGGACACGGTTTTCCGGCTCTGTAGCAGACAAGTGACTTCCCGATTGCGTGTTCTCGAATAATTTCGAAGAAAAGAAGCTCTCAAAATGCGGAAACCTCCCGGCTTCCCGATGCCCCGATCGTTCCTCATGAGAAGCCTGCGTCCAATATGGGGATAACCCTGATTTACAGTCTCGTCCAATAAGGGTTGTCACTTAAGCCTTGGGGTAGTGTTGCTTGTATGCAACACTTTTCGTTTTTAATTAACTATTTGATTAACATAGAATTTACAATTTTACTGTTATTGGACGACTTTCCGGACTTCCTTTTTGCGGACAGAATGACTCACGTCCTCCGCGAGCACGCAGCGGGTGACGTTCACTTTTAAAAAATCGGAGATTCATATCATGTTCAAGAAGTCTCTCGCCGCCGTTGCGGTTCTCGCCGCCTTTGCCGGTTCTGCTTACGCTGCCGACGTCACGATGTACGGTCGTGTCGACCTCGGCCTTCGCTACACCAACGTCGATGCGGACCGCACCGGTCACGATGACGTCAACACGTTCGAAATGGCCTCGGGCAATTACACGGGTTCCCGCTTCGGCGTGAAGGGTGAAGAAGACCTCGGCAACGGCATGAAGGTCGGTTTCGTCCTCGAAAACGGCTTCTCCGCCGACGACGGTAACTTCGGTACGGACGACAAGCTCTTCGATCGTCAGGCTTCGCTCCACCTGAAGGGCTCCTTCGGTGAAGTCGCCTTCGGCCGCATGGGCATCATGAACAGCACGGCGGGCACCTTCGGCATCGGCCAGCTCTCCGCTCTCGAAACGGGCTGGGGCTCCGTCGGCGACCAGAACCTCATCTGGGGTGCGGGCTTTGGTTCGCGCTACGACAACATGGTGACCTACGCCACGCCGGAATTCGCGGGCGCCAAGGTGATCGCTCAGTACTCCTTCGGTACGACCGACGAGGAAAAAGATGCCGTTGAAGGCAAGCCGACCACCGACCGCTACGCCGGTATCGGTGCCACGTACGACGCCAACAACTTCGCCCTCCGCCTGATCGTCGATACGATCAACAAGAAGAGCGGCCCGGGCCATCTTAACGTTGACGACACGGTTCGCGTCACGCTCGGCGGCTCCTACGATTTCGGCGTCGTGAAGCCCTTCCTCGCCGCCTCCTACTTCAAGGACGGCACGGTCGGTGCGATGGTCGGCGTCGGCGGTGGTGATGAAAACACCGTCTACGACGGCTACGGCGTCGTCCTCGGTGCCAACGCCCCGCTCTTCGGCGGCACGCTGAAGGCCACCGCCGGCTACCTCAAGGCCGACCAGCAGAACGTGGCTGACGCCGCCGCTCAGGACATCGACCGCTTCATCGTCGGTGCGGGCTACGAATACAAGCTCTCGAAGCGCACCCTCGTCTATGCCGATGCCGGCTACGGTCAGGATGACGTTGACAACCGCACGGACGGCGACAAGCCTGCCTACTTCCGTGCCGCTTTCGGTATGGCTCACTACTTCTAATCGCTTCGTCGGTTGAAGTCGAGCCGCAGAGGTCGGCGAGGGCGGCGTCCGTGCAAGAGTCCGCTTTCCTCTGACCGACGTCTGCGGCGGCAGATCCCGACGGAACGTGCAATCCGTCGACTGCCACGATGAGTTCGAAGCCCGCGGGGTTATCCCCGCGGGCTTTTTCACGGCCCGGATTTTCCGATTTCGGGTGCGCAATGGCACAATGCGTTGGCCCTTTCGTCGTTCTTCTTTCCGTTTCCGAGCCCCATGACCGACTCCGCAGCCGAAACCTCCGTCCTCACCGCCTCGCACTGGGGCATCGTTCGTGCGACGGTCCGTGAAGGACGGATCGTGCGCGTCGAGCCCTTCGAACTCGACCGCGCACCTTCGCCCAATCTCGACCGTCTCGCGAACCTCCCCTATTCCCCCTCCCGCATCCGGTACCCGATGGTGCGCGAGGGCTACCTTAAGGCTAAGGCGGTTTCCGCTTCGAATGCGCATCGAGCAAATCGCGGCAAGGAAAAGTTCGTGCGCGTTTCTTGGGACGAAGCACTCGACCTCGTTGCATCCGAAATCCGCCGCGTCTACGAGCAGTACGGCCCGAGCGCCGTCTTCGGGAGAAGCTACGGGTGGATGTCGACGGGGAAGGTGAACGGTGCGGTCACGCTCCAGCGACGCCTTCTCAACCTCATGGGCGGGTTCGTACCGTGTGAGAACAGCTATTCGACCGCGGCCGTCGGGAAGATTCTTCCGTACGTCGTGGGAACGAGCGACCCCCGATCGACCTCCTGGGACGTCGTGCTTGAGAAAAGCGAACGCGTCGTCTTCTGGGGCGCGGATCCTCTGGTAACGAACGACGTCGACTGGCTCACGACGCTCCACCAAGGCACGAGCTACCTGCGGGCCTTGAAGGAAAAAGGGATCCGAACCGTGAGCGTCAACCCGATTCGCACCGACACGGCCGAATACCTCGGGTCCGAACAGATTTCGCCGCGCCCCGGCACGGACTGCGCGATGATGCTCGGGATGATCCACGAGCTCGTGCGCACGAAGGAAGCCGATCTTGAGTTCCTCAAGACCCACACCTCCGGTTGGCGCGAGTTCCTCGACTACGTCGAAGGGAAGACGGACGGCATTGCGAAGACCCCCGCCTGGGCCGAAACGAAGTGCGGCGTTCCCGCGGCGAAAATCGCCGGGTTCGCGCACGACTTGAAAGCTCACCGCACGATGCTCATGGTCGGTTGGGGCATTCAACGCATCCAGTACGGCGAACAGTCTCACTGGATGGCCTTTGCCTTGGCGTCGGTCCTCGGGCAGATCGGTCTTCCGGGTGGCGGCATCGGCACGAATTACCACTATTCGAGCGGCGGATCGCCCGTGGCGCGGGGGCCCTTCCTCGGCGGCATTTCGGGGACGCCGAAGCCTGCGAAGGCAGCCGTGACCGCGAACTTCTGCGAGCACTTCCGCGAAGCGTTCGGAGGTGCGATTCCGGTCTCCCGCTTTGCGGACTGTTTCCTTAACCCGGGAAAGACGATCGACTTCAACGGTCGGAAGGTCACCTATCCCGACGTTCGGCTCGTGATGTGGGCAGGCGGGAACCCGTTCGCGCACCAGCCCGATACGGAAAAGGTTCGTCGAGCCTGGGCAAAGCCCGAAACGGTCGTCGTCACGGATACGGTGTGGACCGCCACGGCGCGCCATGCCGACATCGTTCTTCCCGCCGCCACCTTTTGGGAACACGACGACATCACGTCGATCGGCACCTATTCGAACGACGGCATCGCGGCGATGCACCGGGCGATTCCTCCGCAATGGGAGTCGAAGTCCGACTATGCGATCTTCAGCGCTTTGGCCGAGCGTCTCGGCTGCGCGGAGGAGTTCACCGAAGGTCTTGACGAACACGGGTGGATTCGACGCCTCTACGAAGACGCGAAGGCGAAGGGTGACGCCCTCGGGGTTGCAATGCCCGAATTCGACGAATTTTGGGAAAAAGGCTGCGTGCTCTTTGACGTCAAAGAGAAGGAGCGGCGCTTCGTCGCCTTCGAAGACTTCCGGAAGGACCCCAAGACTCATCCGCTTGCGACCGAAAGCGGCTTGATTCAACTCTACTCTCCGAAAATCGCGGGCTACGGCTACGACGACTGCCTCGGGCACCCGGCGTACTTCGAGCCGCCGGAAGGCGTCAACACGGCAACGAAGGCAACGCCCCTCGCCCTGATGACGGTCAAGAGCCGGTGGCGTCTGCACAGTCAGTTGGACGGGACGCTCGTGTTTGAAAACCGGTCGGGAGGCGGGCTAGCAGGGATTGAAGATCCGGCATCCGAACCCGTCGCCGTCGACGGGCGCGAACCGCTGTGGATTCATCCGTCGGACGCCGAAGCGCGCGGCATTCGCTCGGGAGACCTCGTTCTCGTCGCGAACGGTCGCGGGCGGGCATTGGCGGGGGCCTACGTGACGGATCGCGTCACGGAGGGCGTTGTGGTGCTTCGGCACGGAGCCTGGTACGCTCCCGTTGAAACGGAAGACGGAACACTGGACGTCCGCGGGAATTCGAACACGCTCACCTTGGACGAACCCACGTCGAAGCTTGCCTGCGGCAACATCGCTTCGACCGCACTTGTTGAAGTCTCCAAATGGACGGGCGAGCGCCATGACGTGTATGTCTTCGATCCGGTGGAGGAAGCCCGGTGAGCCGGGAGAAGACGTCCCGAGGACGATGAGGCGAAGCGTGTCGAGTCGAGCCGAACTGAAACGCCCGTCGGAAAAAGCCGAAAGAATGCCGCGGCCCGGTACGCTTTCCTTTTCCGTTCTTCGATGAGTTCGGAGAGGAAGCGACGCCCGGCTCGCGGCGTTCGTTGGCGGGATCGATTCCGAGAATGAGCGGGAATCAGAACCCGTCGTCCCGGAAATGTTCGATCGTCATCGCCTCATAGTCGGGATCGCGTAGGACCCAGTCCGTTTCACCGTCAAGCGAAAAAGTGTCGTTTCCGGAACCCCACGTTTCTTCGTAATGCAGGTAGCAGCGTGCGTCCTCCCGCAGGCGCGAAGCAATGACGCGGGCGGCACAGGCGACGAAGTCCGTGCGGCCTTTGTTGCGCTTGAGCGATTCGATCATCCGAGCAATTTCTTTCGCTTCGGTTTCGGGCGAAAAGCGGTACTCGGGTTGACATCCTCTCCGCCCTAAAGAGCGGAGATTCCCTACCGAGCCGTCAGGCTGGCCTTTTCAGGTCTTCCCAACGGTCTCCTCGATGGGTTCCTGCTGCTGACCTGAGCGTCTCTTGCGAGCCGTCC
>OOCR01000517.1_pt1 | contig 30519 bp, 20 predicted proteins | sample 1671491 | NCBI WGS metagenome assembly OOCR01 (sample SAMN06348162, study PRJEB24527) | human gut metagenome | biome: human gut; feature: ankylosing spondylitis patient; material: feces | host: Homo sapiens | place: China | collected 2015-10
TATCTATACTGAACACATTTTCAAAATATCCTGCAATCTCTTTTAAAGTAGCCGTTCCTTTATTAAAATCCCCATTCGCTTCTAAAGCATAAATCAGTTCAAGAATATGTTTTGTTGTTAACGAAACAATACTATACAAAGCTTCTCTTTGCAAATCTGGATAAGAAGAGGATTATTGTTTAAGAGCATTGAACTGATAAATGATGGTTTATCGATGCATGATATCGATGGTGTGCCGTAATAAATAGAGAGATACCAAACATTTAATACACTACAAACCAATCCATACCTTCATTTTATAACTTCCTGTATACGCCCTCTCCAAAAAATTTCATCCATACACCTCAAAAATTTCCACAAAAACTTTTTGTGGAATAATTTACTTTTGTATATTTGTACTATAATAATAGTACAATATTAATATAGAATAATATAAAATCATATGATCAAGTTTTTATTAGATTACTCTAGCGGTATGCCGATATACCGCCAGATCATTGATCAAATCAGGTTTGGCATAGCATCCGGGCAACTTAAGTTGGGAGAACAACTTCCTACGGTCAGAGCACTTGCCGTAGAGTTAAAGGTAAACCTAAACACGGTATCCAAAGCTTATAAAGAATTGGAGATCAAGAATATTTTGGAAACTCAGCAAGGAACCGGAACGTTTATTAGCAAAACAGATCATGTAGTACCGGAAAAAGAACGGGAAGACAAGTTAAAAGAAATTTGTACACAATTTTCTTCCGTTGTACTGAGTTACGGTTTCAGCCTAAATGAGGTTATTCGAGAATTAAAGGATATCGAAACTTCTAAAAAACAATGAATATGACAACAAATGTAATTAACAAGGGTTGGTTCAATCCCATATCCCTTTCCGTATTGCTGATACTGGTTATCGTATCAGCCGTTTTGTATGTTTCGAAGATTATAAACATACCGGTATTCATCCTCTTGCTTCTTCTTTCCGGGTTGGTGGCTTCTGCAATCCGCATAGCCGACCAATGGGAACGGGCGGTAGTCCTTCGTATGGGGAAATACAACGGTTTGAAAGGTCCCGGCCCCTTTATGATTATCCCGGTTATAGACAGTGTGCCGACTTATATTGACCAGCGTGTACGGGTAAGTGCATTTAAGGCCGAACAAACTCTAACCAAAGATACGGTTCCGGTAAATGTGGATGCAGTCGTATATTGGACCGTCTGGGACGTGGAAAAAGCTGCATTGGAAGTACAGGAGTACCAAAAAGCGATCGAACATATCACACAGACTGGTCTAAGAGATACCATCGGTAAGCACGAACTGTCGGATCTCTTGCAGGAACGCGATAAGATAGCTGAGGATTTGCAACAGGTCTTAGACAGAAATACGAATCCGTGGGGCATCACATGCCAGACTGTCGGTATCAAAGATATCGCTATTCCGCAAGACCTGGCCGAAGCAATGAGCAAAGAGGCCCAAGCCGAACGTGAAAGAAGAGCTCGTGTCATCTTGGGAACGGCAGAAACGGAAATCGCAGAAAAGTTCGAACAAGCCAGTAAAAAATATACCGATAATCCTGTGGCATTACATCTCAGAGGGATGAATATGCTGTTCGAAGGCTTAAAAGAAAAAGGATCAATGGTTATCGTACCGAGTTCGGCACTCGACACCATGAACTTAGGGGCTATGGGAGGCTTGGTTTCATTGGCTAAGAACAACGAGACACCGAAATAAACTATTTTCTAATAACAAAAAATTACCATTTATGAAAATACACAAACAAGGGATTACTTTTGTTCTCCTTCTATTAGTCTTCACAAGTTGTTCACGAAAACCATCGCTGCAATGGATTCCCTTCAGTTGGGAAGGTGATACAATTTCGGGGATATACATTGAAAAAGCTTTTCTAAATGTTCCGGTAAAAATAGAGAATTTACCCTACGAATTCACAATGCAGTTTGATTTAGGAACATATAATTCTGTCTTTTACGGGAATACTTTTGCTCCTTATCTCAAAGAAGCCCCATCTTTAATGAACAAAAAAGATTCAACCGGGATGTATAAGAATGTCAACCTGCAAATAGGGACAGTGGAGTTTAGCAATGCCAATATCGGATTCATGCAGAATTTCGGAAATGAAATCCCTAAAGATTCACTTCATTCAAATACACCCAAGCATATTGGAACGATCGCATCCGACATGGTGCAAGATAAAGTCTTAATCATTGATTACAAATCAAACAAGCTTGCAATCACAGACTTTTTACCGGCTGAATACGAAAATCTGCCGGCTGAAGAATTTGAATCAGAATATGGGGTAATAAAATTGCCTTTACGGATTAATGGAAAAACATGTAAAGTATTGTTCGATACAGGTTCAAGCCCTTTCCAGTTAATAACGACACAAGAAAGAGCTTGGAGCGTATCAGACCTTACTATTGTCGACTCTCTAAGCGGTCCTTTATGGTGGGGACAAGAAATAACATTTTATGGCTTTAATGTAACCAAACCGATCGAGTTCGGCGGAAAAGCCTTGAACAATTCGAAAGTCTACTACGCCAAAGACGGCCTTTGGGATAGTATTTATAGTTCCCTCGATGTCTGGGGAATAACCGGAAATGCTTATTTCTTTGAAAACACCGTGATTATCGATTACAAAAACAAACTATTCAGGATAAAATAAAAATTCGACCCCATACTTCTTCATTCAGATGCAAGCGTAAGTTGTTTTCTACATTGCCGTATATATTCCCGACAACGTCGAAAACAACTTACACTTGCATCAAAACAAAAACACATTGCCATCTTACATCAAACCTTTGCCAGAGCTTGGTCTAGGTCATCAATGATATCATCGATATATTCAGTACCTATACTCAGGCGCACAATGGAAGGCGTGATATGCTGTCCGGCCAGTTCTTCCGGAGTCATTTGAGAATGGGTAGTCGTATACGGATGGATCACCAGACTCTTCACATCAGCCACATTGGCAAGAAGGGAGAATATTTCGAGCGAATCGATAAACTTCCAGGCTGCTTCCTGTCCGCCTTCAATCTCGAAAGTGAAAATACTTCCGGCACCTTTCGGGAAATACTTTTTATAAAGTTCATGGTCTGGATGGTCTGGAAGAGCCGGATGGTTCACTTTGGTTACTTTCGGGTGTTTGGATAAATACTCGACGACTTTCAGAGCATTGGCAACATGACGCTCCACGCGGAGAGACAATGTTTCCAGACCTTGCAGCAAGATAAAAGCATTGAAAGGCGAGATCGTAGCTCCTGTATCACGCAGAATGACAGCCCGGATGCGGGTGACGAAAGCTGCCGAACCTGCCACGTCGGCAAAGACCGCTCCATGATAACTTGGGTCCGGTTTGCCCAAGGTCGGGAACTTATCGGAATTTGCTTTCCAATCGAAATTGCCACTGTCCACAATCACTCCTCCCAAGCTCGATCCATGTCCGCCGATAAATTTGGTGGCGGAATGAACAACAATATCGGCCCCGTGCTCGATCGGACGGATCAGGTACGGTGTACCGAACGTATTATCCACTATCAACGGAATATTATGACGATGGGCCACCTCCGCCACAGCATCGATATTGGTAACATCAGAATTGGGATTACCGAACGTTTCGACATACACCGCTTTCGTATTCTCCCGAATAGCCGCCTCCAACGCCTGCAAGTCATTGACATTTACAATCGTGTGGGTAATGCCCTGAGCCGCTAACGTATGCGTAATCAGGTTGAAGGAACCGCCATAGAGATTATCGGCAGCCACAATATGGTCGCCCACTCCAAGTATATTCTGCAAGGCATACGTCACGGCCGCCGCACCGGAAGCCACCGCCAGACCAGCCACTCCCCCTTCGAGAGCAGCGACACGCGCTTCGAAAACTCCCTGTGTCGAATTGGTCAGACGACCATAAATATTCCCAGCATCACGAAGGCCGAAACGGTCTGCCGCATGTTGTGAATCATGAAATACATAAGATGTTGTCTGATAAATAGGGACGGCACGAGCATCTGTTGCGGGATCGGCCTGTTCTTGCCCTACATGAACCTGTAATGTCTCAAAATGTAATTTCTTTGTTGCCATAGTCGTATTATTTTAAATTGTTCTTCTTGCTTATTTTCCAGCAAAACTATAGCAGACAGAGATATCAGACAAGATATATGGAAAATACAGAAAATAACGCTATTTTTACGGCCATCAACAGAACATATAAACTGTATCAAGATCGAAAAAAGGATTCCGATAGAATTTTATTCTTATGAACACACTTGAGAAATTAGACAAAGTAGACTTGCAGATCCTCCGTACCCTGCAATCAAATGCCCGGCTCACCACAAAAGAGCTCGCCGCGAGTGTCAACCTCTCGTCGACACCCGTATTCGAACGCCTGAAACGCCTCGAAAACGGAGGATATATAAAGAAGTACATTGCCGTGCTGGACGCTGAAAAGCTAAACCAGGGCTTCGTGGTCTTTTGCAGTGTCAAGTTGAGGAGACTAAACAAAGAGATTGCGGCGGAGTTCACAAGAATCATACAAGAGATTCCGCAAGTCACGGAATGCTACAATATATCGGGAAGTTACGACTACCTGCTGAAGATCCATGCACCGAATATGAAGTATTACCAGGAGTTTATCTTGAACGTGTTAGGCACAATCGACAGCCTCGGATCGCTCGAAAGCACCTTTGTGATGAACGAGGTAAAGCATGAATACGGAATCCATATTTAAACGCCACCCCGTCCCTATCTTACATTTATTACTTCAGTGCATAAATCCGCTGGATGATGTCCACAACCTTCATGCCTTCCAGTACGTTGGTCGTAATGCATTCCGAACTTGCACCGGAAAGGACACGGACCACATTGCGGATCACGAAATTATGGTTCTGGGCGGAACCTTTATAAGGGCCGTAGTCATTTCCCGGATTCGTCGGCGCCAGTTCCGGCATTTCATAATCTTTAATATGACAGTATTCGACTTCGTTCATATACTGTCCGCCGATTTTCACGCTACCGTTCTCCGCCACAATCAGCATACTGCTTTCCATGTTCCTGTTCCAGACAGAAGTGGAATAGCTAAGGCTTCCCATTCCCCCGTTCACAAAGTTGAAATTCACAAAGCCCGAATCTTCAAAAGCCGTAAGTCCGGCATGGTTGAAATCGGCAAAGCGAGCTTGGATATTGCAGATATCCCCGAAAAGCCAGTACATAATGTCGATGAAATGGGAGAACTGAGTGAAAAGCGTCCCCCCGTCCAAAGCGGCATCACCATGCCAACCACCGGGTTTATAATAGCGCTCGTCACGGTTCCAATAACAATTCAACTGGACCATATAGATTTTACCTAACCTGCCGGAATCTACCATCTCCTTGATCCAAACGGAAGGAGGAGAATAACGGTTTTGCATGACACAGAACACTTGTTTACGGTATTTCAGCGAAGCATAGACCACCTTCTCGGCATCAGCAAGCGTCAGTGCCATCGGTTTCTCGATCACGACGTTGCAACCGGCTTCGACAGCCTGAATGGCCATTGCTGCATGCAAGCCGTTCGGGGTACAAACATTTACGACATCTATGGAAATTCCGCTCTGCAATAGCTCCGTCAGGGATGAAAAAAACGGGACATCGTATGCCTCAATACCCAATTCCTCACAGGGACGAATATCACAAAGGGCCACCAATTCGGCTCCCGGATCGCGTGTCACCATCTCGGCATGACGTTTGCCGATATGGCCACAACCGATAACTGCAAATTTTATCTTTTTATCCATAAGCATTCGATGGGGGGGGTGTCAAAATCTCCTTGTCCCCGTGCTTGATGCGGGGCCGCAAAAGGACAGACCTTATCAATCAGATTTTTATAGGGTCGGTTCTAATGCGATCCCACGTCAAGCGCGGGAACAGGATAGTTTCGACACACCCCCTTTTTTAGAGTTTCTGTTATATATTGCTGTTGTCCGAGGGACATTTCCGTATGAATCGGCAGGGAAAGGACGGATTCGCACAAACGGGTGGAGACGTCCAAATTGCCGGATACACGGGAGATATGCCGATAAGCTTCCTGATGATGCACTGGTACTGGATAATAGATCATGGAAGGGATTCCCCGTTCTTTCAACAGGCATTGAAGGACATTCCGCCTGCCGTCTTTTACCTGGACCGTATATTGATGATAGACATGAGTCGAAAACGTCGATCTCGCAGGGAGAACCAACGAATCGCAGGAGGACAAAGCATCATCGTACCGAGAGGCAACTTGCCGACGGGTTTCCGTGAACTCCCCCAGATGCTTCAACTTCACATCCAGTACGGCAGCTTGCAACGTGTCCAGACGGGAATTGCATCCGATCCACCTATGGTGGTATTTGCATTCCTGGCCATGATTGGCAATCATACGGATACGGGCAGCCAACGCCTCGTCGGAAGTCATCAACGCACCTCCATCGCCATAGCAGGCCAACGGCTTGGACGGGAAAAAGGAAGTCGTCCCGATATGTCCGATCGTTCCGGCCTTTCGTACCCGCCCGTCGGAAAACGTATAATCGGCACCGATGGATTGGGCGTTATCTTCCACGACATACAGATGATAGGCATCTGCCAAAGTCATGATCGGCTCCATATCGCAGGCTTGTCCGAACAGGTGGACGGCCACGATCGCCTTTGTCCGCCCCGAAACAGCCGCTTCTATTTTCCGGGGATCGATATTGAAGCTCCGGGGATCGACATCCACCAGCACGGGCGTCAGCCCTAACAAAGCGACAACCTCGGCTGCCGCTATATAAGTAAACGCCGGCAGAATCACCTCATCGCCAGGCTGAAGCTCCAATGCCATCAGAGCAATCTGCAAAGCGTCCGTCCCGTTACCACAAGGAATCACGTATGGAACCTGAAGATAATCAGCCAAATGCCCGGCAAAGGATTTCACCTGCGGACCATTGATAAAAGCACAACTGTCGATCACCGCCTGCATAGCCTCATCAATCTCCTCTTTGAACCGGAGATATTGTCCATGCAAGTCGACCATCTGTATCTGTTCTTCCAACATTATATTATCTGTTTTCCGATTAATTAATCCTTCGTCACTACAACGAAGGATTAACCAGATTATTTCACCTCGCTGCCCGGTTTCACCTCTTTTTCAGGAGTAATGACAGCCAGCTTGCCGTCGAAGTTTTCTGCGGAAAGGATCATCCCTTCGGAAACGATACCTTTCAGCTTGCGCGGAGCCAGATTAGCGATGAAGCAAACCTGCTTGCCCACAAGGTCTTCCGGCTTGTAATGTTGAGCGATACCGGAAACGATCGTACGTTTTTCCAGACCGTCATCAATACGGAACTGCAACAGCTTGTCCGCCTTAAGCACTTTCGTACATTCCAACACGGTCCCGACACGGATATCCAGCTTCATGAAATCATCAAACTCGATATTCTCGCGGATGGGTTTCGCCCTGTAGTTTGCTTCCTCGTTTGCTTTCTTCGTGTCCAACAGCTTTTGCACCTGTGCTTCGATCACGCTGTCTTCGATCTTCTCGAACAGCAGTTCCGATTTACCCAACTGATGGCCGGCTTCCAACAGATCGGTCGATCCCAGACGGTTCCAACCTAACGGTTCCACATTCAGCATCTTGTTCAATTTCTCCATGCTGAACGGCAGGAATGGTTCGAAAGCGATTGCCAAATTTGCCGTGATCTGCAAAGCGATGTTCATGATCGTGGCGACACGCGCCATATCGGTCTTTGCCAACTTCCAGGGTTCGGTGTCAGCCAGATATTTGTTACCGATGCGCGCCAGGTTCATCGCTTCTTTCTGGGCGTCACGGAAATGGTACGTATCTAACAGACGTTCCACGTCGGCCTTTACATTCGCGAAATCGGTCAATGTCTGACGATCATAATCGGTCAGCTCGCCAGCAGCCGGCACCTTGCCTTCGAAATACTTTTCGGTAAGCACCAAAGCACGGTTGACGAAGTTTCCTAAGATAGCTACTAGCTCATTGTTATTGCGTGCCTGAAAATCTTTCCAGGTGAAATCGTTGTCTTTTGTTTCCGGAGCATTGGCCGTCAAAACATAGCGCAGCACATCCTGCTTACCCGGCATATCTACCAGATATTCGTTCAACCAGACAGCCCAGTTGCGGGAAGTGGAGATTTTGTCACCTTCCAGGTTCAAAAACTCATTGGCCGGCACATTCTCCGGCAGGTTATAAGAACCTTCGGCTTTCAGCATGGCCGGGAACACGATACAGTGGAACACGATATTATCCTTACCGATGAAATGCACCATCTTGGTTTCAGGATCTTTCCACCAGGTTTCCCAACTTTCGGGAAGTAGTTCTTTTGTATTGGAGATATATCCGATAGGCGCATCAAACCAGACATACAGCACCTTTCCTTCCGCACCTGCCACCGGCACAGGGATACCCCAGTCGAGGTCGCGGCTTACGGCACGGGGCTGCAACCCCATATCCAGCCAGCTCTTACACTGCCCGTACACGTTCGGTTTCCATTCCTTATGTCCTTCTAAGATCCACTGGCGTAGGAAGGGTTCCCATTTATCTAAAGGCAGATACCAGTGTTTTGTTTCCTTCATCACCGGCTGGCTACCACTGATAGCGGATTTCGGGTTGATCAGGTCCGTCGGGCTCAAAGATGTACCGCAGGCTTCGCACTGGTCGCCATAAGCCTTTTCATTGCCACAATGCGGGCAAGTCCCGGTTATATATCGGTCGGCAAGGAACTGTTTCGCTTCCTCGTCATAATACTGTTCGCTTGTTTTCTCGATAAACTCTCCTTTATCGTATAAAGTACGGAAGAAGTTCGACGCCACCTGGCGATGCGTTGCCGAAGTCGTACGGGAATAGATATCGAACGAGATACCGAAATCCTCAAAAGACTTCTTGATAATACCATGATAACGGTCCACCACATCCTGCGGCGTAATTCCTTCTTTCTTCGCCCTCAGCGTGATAGGCACTCCATGCTCATCCGATCCACCAATCATCAAAACCTCTTCCCCCTTCAGGCGAAGATAGCGTGCATAAATATCAGCAGGCACATACACCCCGGCCAAATGTCCGATATGCACCGGCCCGTTCGCATACGGCAACGCCGTAGTTATCAGCGTTCTCTTAAACTGTTTTTCCATACCTTGTGTTCTCTTTTTGAGGCACAAAGGTAAGGAATAATTTGGTTAGATGGAAAAGATAGTTCATCGGATTACAATCTTTACCGATTCACCTTTTCCGACCTTCACCATATACATACCAGCCGGCAGCAGATAAGACGAATAACCGGTCGGGATACCTGCCCTCTTTATCAACTTTCCTTCCAGACTCCAGACAGACAGTTCGGAAACTTCAGGAGACTGAACGTGTAAACAACCTCCGGCTGCATAGATACGCACAGCCGAAACCGATACGTTTTCATTGCCTACCGGCATATTTGAAGCAGCAAAAGAGCCTTTCAACGTACAATTGTCCGTCACCACATATCGATAAGGATTCAAAGTGTTGCCATCCTCCCATTTCACAAACATATTCCCTCTGTTCGGCGCAGCCTCTAATGTGACAACCGTTCCATGTTTTACCATACCGACCTGGCTGGCTCTGACGGTTCCACCATCCTGCTGTTCGAGAGAAACGACATATTCATTCAGTTTCAACCCGGAAACCTCCACATCCACATCTTCCGACAGACCGGAAAGCGTATAGAATAAAGTTTTCGTTTCAGAAGAAGCTCTCAAAGACAAGGCTGCATCCTGTTCTTTTCCATTGGCGAAAACTTTGACGTTACTTTGACTGTATGACGGCAAAACGACCAGTTTCAACTGAACAGATTCCCCTTTGGCCACGACCGCCGCATTCGCATTGACAGCCCCTATACCCGCACCAGCAAGGACAGGTAGTTTGACGCATACGACACCTTGTCCTGTTTTAGGCAGGAATAACGGAAACAGTTGTGATGCATCGGCAGCCGTTACAATACGAGGATTATCAGCTTTTCCATCATTCCATTTCGAAAATACTTGTCCTTCAGGCGCGTCAGCCTGCAATACGATCAAAGCATCCGTTAACAGAGAGAGGCCGGATACATCTGAACCGGTTTCCACATCGATAGCCGACACATGCTCCTGCAATACCGGTTTTACCTTATTACGGACGATCCCATCTACAGAAATACGGATATTCTCCGAAATATCATATATGCTATACACCTCCTGGTTCACGCTCAATTCTTCATCATTGGCATATACGACAGGGACAGATTCATTGTAATCCTCCTCCAGACGCAAATAGAATTTGAATTTGCCCCCCGGCTTGACTTCAGTCGAATATCCGGTAAGCGGTTTGACTGTCACCCCTTCCAATTCGGGAAGAATAACAGAAAATCCGGCACTGTCCTTCACGAAACGAGCTTGCAACGTCACATCCGACTCAGCCATAAACGTACGAGGATTAACTGTCTCACCATCCGTCCACGACTGGAATTTATAATTTTCATCAGCCATGGCCGTCACCGAAACGGGATCTCCATGATTGACGGTCCTGGAATTCTCTGCATCCTCATCACCGGTAAAAACAATCACACCATTAGCCGACTGTACCAAAGTAATCAGATGGGTTACACCGGAAATACCGCTCACATTGACGGTCACGTCAGAGGTCTGATTGCTTAATGTATAAATGCCATAAATATCAGGCGTGATAACAGTTCCGTTTGCAATCACCTCTATAGAATCCAATGTCTGGAAATAGTTCTTATCTACAATCAGCTTGAATTCAAAAGCCCCACCACTTGCTACGGCTTCCACGACTTCCCCCCCTTCGGGATTGCTGGCAGTGATTCCTTTCGGCAGGTTGAATGTGATAGTGATCTTTCCGGAACGGAACGTGATGTTGCGAGTCGTAACACCATCCTTGCAGCCAAACTTGCGGGCTATAGCCTGTACGGTAACCGTTTTGGTGGCAGTCGTAATAGTGCTTACCTGAAAAGCTCCGGTATAGAGTTTCGGGGTAGAACCGTCGATGCTGTACAGCAAGGAGTCGCATTCCCCGCCTTTGTCCATCGTGACCGTCACGGATTCTCCGCTTGGGATATAGTCCGTATTGACAGGATCGGTCGTTATTTTGGGAGCCGAGGCTGCCGGTCGCGGATCAGCAAAGGCAGCCGAGATGGTCAAACCGCCTTCGGCAGGCATCTTTACCGTTTGAGGGCTGGTCGTATATTCAGTATTATTGACAACCAGTTTCGACAATTTATAATCGGCCGAAGCAGGTGTTGCCGTAATTGTCAACGAGGTATTCGCTCCGACCTTATCACCGGATTTCACTTCCGTCGATCCACTCTTCACCGTGATTGTTCCGTTCGCCGGACGTGATATCTGCACAGAGTTACCCATTGTCCATTCGGCAAAGAACTTCCGGTCACCGATTGTCCCGACGGGGATAGCGGTCTGTACTTCATCTTTCAGTAGTCCATCCAGATGCCATCCGACAAAAGTAAAGTTATCACGTTGTGGGACAGGCAAAATAACATTGTCTTCAATGGTAAACTTCATTGGTGCATCGGCAGGATTCGTACCATGATAGCAATCGTATTCAATCTTATATTTCGTCAATATCCACTTGGCATAAAGCGTGAAATCCCCGTAAGTTCCCTTTACAACCGATGTGCCATAAGTCTGCGTCAGTCCGCCATCTTTATACCATCCGGCAAAAGAATAGCCAATCCTTTTCGTTTTCATCGGAAGCTGGAACGTTTCTGACTCAATATTGTAAGTAAGTTCCGTCTGATCGGTACCACCGTTAGTTTCGAATGTGATTCGGTAAACGACAGGAGTCCATTTGGCATAAAACTCTTTTTCCCCTGTTGATCCTTTCACAATAGATGCGATCGCTGTTCCCGTCAAAGACTCATTGTCAAACCATCCTCCAAAAGTATAATGTTCTCTTGAAGGTTTAGGAAGTTCGAACGCTGTCTCTATCGTATAGGAAGTTCGAACGTCGGGCGGATTTACCCCTCCGTTCAAATGGTAGGTCAATTCATAGTTTTCGATTACCCATTTCGCATAATACGTACGGTCTCCTTTAGAACCCATTTTGATTTCAGTCTCTTTCGAACCGGAAAAGTCGTTTTTCAAATACCATCCATCAAAAGTATAACCTTCACGGATAGGAGTTGGCAAAGTAATCGTTTCAGACTCCTCTGTAAAAAAATTCGGTATATTTTCGGGATTATTGCCTCCGTTCAATTCATATAATATATCATAAGAAGAAACCCATTTGGCATAAAATTTTTTTTCTCCCATGCTCCCCTTTGGGATAGTCGTGACGGGATCACCTGTACAATCTTCTGTTGTATACCAACCTTTGAACAAATGCTTTGCATAAGACGGTGTCGGAAGTGTAATTGTTTCAGACTCGATCGTATAGGATCCTTCCAGAATTGCCTCGCCTCCGTTTGTATTATATATGATTTTATAGTTTAGAGCCTTCCATACAGCTTCAAAAGCCATATTGACCTGACTGGCACGTTCTGTAGTGGTTGGCAAGTCTTCTTTTTCAATTTTATCACTGTCATATGTCCTACTACCATACTTCCAACCAACAAAATCATAGCCCTCTTTTGATACTTTAGGCAAACTGAGATTGGAACTTTCAATAGTATAAGTTGCATTTGCCGGTTGGGGCATCCCACCATTAGGGTTATAGGTTACGTTGTAGTTGATAAGAGAGACGGTTGTCGAAGTTGATTTTAGCCCAGTCGTATTTTCATATTCATTACTATCCATATATGCCCCTGTTGGTATCAACATTTTAATAGCCGTCCCATTAGTATCAATTGTATAAGCTGTACCATCTGATCCTGAAACAATTCCTGCTCCTTTCGTTGCCGTAGCTTTAAAAGTGGCATTTCTAATTACAACATTTCCCACATTATAAGATAACGCTATCCCATCATAACCATTCTTCCAAGATCCCAAAGATCCCCCTGTTGTACCTTTTGCTGTCGCAGAAATAATGCCTCCTCCAGTTATTGTCAGATTTCCGCCATTTACAGAAATACAAGTAGCAGCACCATTACTCGTTCTTGTTGCAGATAATGTCTTTCCATTTAAATCAAGCGTAATTGTTCCGGAAGAGACTGTCAAAGTCGAGTTGTTTAATTCTATATTTGCAATCAATCTTACATAAGATGTACGACTATTAACCGCATCCTTCAACGCCTGCGCTGAATTCACATCCACCGCCTCGCCTCTTATCGAACACAGCAATCCCACGATCAAAACCAGCCAACCGATTAATCTACTATTTCTTTCCATCCTTCTATTCTATATTTTTGCTCCGGTACACCGATAATATCATTTTTAAATCCTTTCTTCAGAGAAAACACGACATAGGCAATGTCTTTTGCTACTTTATTAAGACAAATTCTCTAAAACAATTTTCTTCTAAGCAAACACAAAGTCTTAGAGACAGTGTTTCTGTCTCCATACTCTACGGCTATTATTGGATTTGGGGATAAGTCAATAATTCGGCAATTCTTTTTTCATTTGCCGGATCGTCAACAGAAGAGGAGATTGATCCACCTTTATAATATTAAAGATTTCTTCTTCATCTATTCGATGATATTCGTGAGCAATAATACCACGCAATCCCATAATTTGAGTCCAACAGATATCGGGATAATTCGTCAAATAAGCATGAGAAGTCTTATTGTCTATTGTCTTTATACTTTCCCCAATAAAGATCAACTGCATGCATACTCCACTGAGTAAGAAAGAACCTTCTTGATCCAACAAAAAATCATTTGGAGTTTCCAACTGACCAGCTTTACATTGAATCAACAGAATCGCATTTTCTATCCGATTCAACAGTGTTTCAATGCGAACCTTATCAAACATAGAGTAAATCTTTAGAGATATTTTGTAAGAATGTAGTGCCGGAAAGTTGCTCGCGGAGGCGGATAATATCGACTCTACAGCCGAATAAGTCCTCTAATTCCTGCTTCATCCGGCAACGCAACAATATATCAGCTTTACCTTCATAGGCTACATCTACATCACTGGTCTCTGTTTGTTCACCACGCACCACAGAACCAAACAGCGCCATCTTGACAACCCCGTAAGCCTTTGCCTTATTCTGGAAATAGCTACGCAATAGTTCCATATATTCTTCTTTTGATCGCATAAACAAACATTTTTCACAAAGTAAAGTAAAATCTTTTGTTTCTGCAAACAAACTCCTCAAATCCAACCTTTTCAAAGAACGTTCAATTGTCAATCTACTCAAACACCAGCTCGCACTCATCCAAATACATCACGCTGCTCGTGCTACCTGTGAAGTAGTCACCGTATTTACTGGCGGAGGCTACGATCAGGATGTATTTCGGGCGGGTGAAATAGTCGCGATAAGTCAAGTTGATTTTGAACTGTTTGTATTCGCTGCCTGTCGTTTCGTTCGACTTCAATTCGCCGAATGCGATCATCGATTCGTTGTTCCAGGTCAGGTCGACAAACGTACCTGTTGTCGTGTTGACTCGGAACGGAGCACTCCAATCGAACAAACCAATATAGATATGGCATGAATCCGTCTGCCCCATCAAGGCATCGTACGGAGCCTTTGCTTGGTCGATCACGCCCGGCGTATATTTGTAATATCCTTTCAATGCCGAAGGGCGTCCGGTATAAGGTTGTCCGAAATCGAGTTCAGCCCCTTCGATACCTGCCAAACCGACAAAGTCGCCCGTATAAATATTACCAGCAGCGAATTTACTGGCAATGCTGATGTAATCGGAAGCCATCCTAACGGCACGGTCTTTCACCACATCACCCGTCTCCGGTGCAGTCGGGTTACGACTAGCGATACTGGCCCCCTCGTTACCGGAATCCCAGAAATGGTCGGCATCGTCCAATGTCGCATTCGGATACCAAGTCTTTTCGTTTTTCATCACCCAATCGTCAAAGCCGAGATTCGGGACCTGCATGATCGTATCGGTCGTAAATGTGAGTATTTCGCCAACCGTCCCGTTCATCGTCAACCGATATTCGTAATCCGTCCCCGGCGTCAAGTGAGTCATCATGATCAAAAAGTCTTCTTCCTCATAACTTATTTCATTAGACAGCACAGACTCCCAAGTAGTTTCGCCCACCTTGCGGTATTCGGCTTCTACCTCTCCTTTCGATATCGATCCGCTGACATATGCGCGGCGTGTCCAAGCGGAAAGCTGTGTCAGTTGGACATTCGCATTCGGATATTGGACGCTCAAGGTCCACTCTTCCGTCTCGTCAAATGCCGTCACATAGAAAACACGCGGCCGGGTAAAATCAACAACTTTCGAAGGGTCGGGAGTCGTCTGTGCGATCGAACTCCCTAATTGCAGCTCTTCTATTTCAATGTTTCGTAAAGAGGGCTGCTCGGTCGAGTCGACATAAACAATAACGTTCTTCGTATAATCGTCGACCAAGGCCGAACCTACCTGATTCTTGATTTTGATCTTACGTACGATATCCCGCGAAACATTGACCGTCCATTCATAATCCTGATAAAGGCTCAAGCGGAACTTCACCGGATTCAGAAAATTCATCCGTGTATCCATTCCGGCAGGCAAACTGTCAGCCGAGACAAAACCGGTATCCGGAAAATGAGCGATATCGAGACAGGCAGCCGAATCCGGATAAACCTTCATACCCTCTGTCACGACTAGCTTTTCAACACGCAGATCCCTCAGGTCGATCGTATCGGCCACTTTTATCTCCACTGTATTTGAAGCTCCGAGGATACGGCAGGAAGTCATACCGGCAACTTCCATCTCCGTGATCTGTCCAACAATGGTCGGATACGGCAAATCGTTTTCGACACATCCTATCCAAGACAATACCAGCAATCCGAACGTAAGAAATATGCTTTTTCGTTTCATACCACTTCCTTATAGATAAAAAACAATGCCCAAGTCGATCGAGAGCAGATTTATCTTAAAGTTTGCCGAACTGGAAGTACGTTTACCATCATACACCTGATCTTTTTTCTGGTCATACCAATTAAAGTTCAGGCCTGCGACAGCGATAGAAGCCTCCACTGCCGTAAAATCGTTGACAAAACAGGTGATACCCGGTGCAACACCGATATTCAAGTTATGCTTCAACTGATGTACGCCCGACAATCCGCTTCCCAAATCCGAACTGCTCGTACTTTTTGAAAAGCCGTACAGCAAACGTGCCTCATTAAACAAACCGAAACGTTTGCTATCTCCCAAATTTAAGTATGTACGGATAAAAAAAGCAGCCGAATAGGTATTCGATTTATCATTCCACTCGTTTATATCCAAACTGATATCATCTCCTAACGAAAGTGACAGGTTATCTAATTTCGTATAAGAACGCGAATAAGCCAAACGCCCGCCGATACTGATATTGTCACGGATGAAATAGCTAACCAAAGGTGTCACTTTAAATGTATATCCTTCCGAATCGATATCTTTCAACAACGACATAAATTCGAAATTATCATCCACATGTTCCGAGTAGGAGAACGTCGCCCCTACCATCCATTGCCCTTTCGGGATAAATGTCTTCATCACGATTCCCCGATCATATTTATTCTCTCTCGCCGAAAGTACCGTCACGGCACAAAGCAGAAGCAAAAGCAGAGTTGTTACTTTTCTCATATCTTGTTTATTCGTTATTCGTTTGTGAAAGAGGCTGCATTGTAATCGAAACCTAACTCAAATTCATCTATATATAATGAACTTCCTTCTCCTCCTGTAAAATAATCACCATATTTACTAGCAGAAGCTACAATTAAAATATAAGTGGGTTCAGTTGTCAGGTTCCGATATTTAATGTCTATCTCAAACTTTTCATACTCTTTCATATCTGTTCTCGATGCTTCCGCATCACTCAACTCCCCATAAGCTATTATATCAGAAGAGTTCAAATCGACAAATGTTCCGGTTTGCGTGTTAACCCGAAAACGAGACGACCATTTACATAAAGCGATATAAATGCTACATTTATCCATTTTCCCATTTGTCAATTCTCCATGTCCTCCTCTATTTACTGATTTCGGGATATATTTATAATACCCAGTTAACTTAGTCGGACGTCCAGTATAGGGTTGACCAAAATCAATTTCAGCACCTGGATTAGACAAACTAACTATTGCTTTTACAAACTGACCTGTATATATATTACCCGCAGCAAAAGTCACTATAGCCCATTCCGAATGCATATAAGCAGCATTCCCTTTCACCGCGTCACCTGTAGACTCTGTCGGAGTTTTATTTGCCGAGTTCGCCCCTTTATTTCCAGAATCCCAGAAATGATTAGAACCGGACAAATCAATATTTGGATATACAATACCACCATCTTTACACCAACTATCAAAACTAAGATTTGGAATTGTCGGGGTGTCATCTGTGGTAAAAGTCTTCACATCACCCATATCATCAGTACCGGAAACCGCATAGTATTGATATTCCGTATTTGGTTCAATACCTTCCGTAAGAAGCAGGGAAAAATCACCAGTCTGCTCATCATAAACCGTTGTTACATACTTTTGATAATCAGAATCTTTCTTCCTTTTCAGCATAAAACCGATATTATTTTTATCAGCAGAGTTACCCCTCAATGTCACAAATTTCGCCCATACAACCGGTTCTTCCGTTGTTACATTCACATTCGGACGAATTTCATAAATAAATTGTACTGTCGTTTCCTGATGCAAATTATCCAAGACAGAGAACGTAAACGTATGAGTGGCCATTTGAGTGACAGAAGCAGGCTCTAATGCTTTAGCAAAATCGGTCAACACGAATGCCAACTCTTGTTTGTCTTTTACTTCTTGCATCGGGAAATCCAATTGCTGCAAACGCGTCCGTGCAGCATCCGTTAGGTTACAAAGATCAAACGATGGAACATCGGCAAACTGGAAAGAAGTTGTTTCCACTTTCAACTGCTTGATGCCGTTCGGCGCTTCGATCGTCAGAGAATGTTCGGGAACTGACGGGTTTTCAGTCTTTTTATAGACAATCTTATTTTCCGTAAAGCCGTCAAGTGCCAACTTGGGAACCGACTTGCCGAAAAGATCTTCTTGTTTGATGAAGATTCCGTAATATATCGTATCGGCCTTTTCGTCCACTATGATCCCACCGAAATCGGCTCCAGCTTCTTCATTATCACCACCATCGTCAAGCGAGTATTTTATCTTATAAAAATACCGTTCCTTAATATCCGGGAACACACGTTGCATGGCAAACTCGTTTCCATCCTGATTGACCAGTTTCAAATCAGCCGTAAGCTTCTCTGCTTTAAAAAAGCCGGCACGAGTCTCATCCCGCGTATAAAGCAAGCTCCCGGAAGTATTGGAAACCGTCGTTTCATAGCGGCTGAAATAGTCAGCAAGATTGTCGGCATACTCGACTGCTACTTTCGTATTCGAAATCTTGCAAACAATCTGTACGGAGGTTATCTCACCGGGCTGAATGGTTATTTCTTTCGAACCGGAATAGAACGGTTTTTCCCATCCTGCCTCTTCCGACTGGTTTGATTTTACTGAAATCGTATAAGTTCCTACCGGAAGAACGATCTTTTTACCTTTCACCTCATCGATATAATCAGAGTAGCTTTTTATCGTATCCCCTTCCGCAGCAATGATATCGACACGAAGAGATTCATTCGTGACAGCCGATTCCGCCTTTGTCAGCAATGTAGCATCCTCTTCGATACCTAAAAACAACGAGCCTGTCGGTATTCCTGCCGATTCTTCATTACAGCTCACTCCCCATAATATCAAACTACACAAGCAAGCAAATATATATAACTTCATACTGTTCATCACTCATTAATCGTTCAAGTTTCTTACCGTTAATGTCCTGGAAGCTTTTTGCCCCAACTGATCCGTCGCAGTTATGGTAAAGAGATAATCGCCTCCTCCCAAACCTGCAATCATCGGCATAAAAGAAGAGATATCAAACGTTGTAGACGTAGCACCTTTTGTTGCTGACAATCCTAATTTTGACAAAGTTTCTTTCAAACCCTCATCACAAATATCAAACTCGGAAGTCAGCCCGACAGCCGGTAATAAAGCCTCCAATGTTGATGAAGTTATTTTTACAACTAACGAAGCCAATTTACCCGGTGTATTAATCTTCACACGCACAGTTTTATTACCTGCACCCGATATCTCGATCGGTTGGCTTATGTCCAATCCAGCATCCCCTACAATTGTAGGTTTAGCCACCGTGTCACCACCTTCATTATCATCGCCACCATCATCCTCACCACCGGCATCGATAAAATCTGAAGGAATCTCGATTACATATTCTTTCTCGATCAAGGATATGTCGACCTTAAGCACCGGATTTTTAACTGATACCGAATCATCCGGCACAATAGGATCATCCGGTTCGACAGGTTCGTTATCATCCGGTTCATCAGGAGAGCTGTCGCCTTCTTCAAGATCCAAGTCGATCAATATATTATTATACTGCTGGATATCTTCATTTTTCGACATATCATAATTATATACCAAAGTCTTTCCGCCATTCTTCATAGTCGCATATATAGTAAACTGTAATATGCCGGTATTCTTCAAATAGGTTGTCCTCTTTTCCCCGTTCTGGGTAGTCAAAGCTCCCACTTTATTATCAATAACAATCGAATAGTCATCATTAAATTTCTTCAAGAAATCATCCGAACAATGAAACGTAACTTTCTTATTGCTCAACACACAATCCGTAATCACCTTTGCCACTTCCTGAGGGGTGATTTCACACACATTCGTACCGGAATAAAAGGGCTTGTCGAAACCGGCATTCACATCTTCTCCCAACGTCGCCCGAATCGAATAATTACCGGCAGGCAGTAACAAGCCTCCCTCATTCTTCAAATCGGCGTAACTATCATAATGTTTAACCGTATTCCCGTTTCCATCAATGATATCTATAGCAAACTCATTGACATCCAATATAACAGTCTGCGAACCAGTAGCACTTCCTCCCTTCGAAACAGGAATATCCGCTTCTTTTTCCGGCTTCAACTCCAAATCCAGCAACCCCTGGTTTTCTACGGTCGTGTCATCAGTCTGACCTTTATCAGTCTGTCCCAATATCTCCTTCTTCATCTCACAAGAGAAAAAAAGAAGAGAAGAAAACAACAATAACAGGTATTTATATCTCATATGCTTATTCTCCTATACATTTAGTCGTTAACCGTAAACCTTTTGTTTCAGCTTCTCCTGCATCCAAGGTTATAATATAGTATTCCCCAATCGATACTTTATCTGTATTAGAATTGCATACATAATAGGTCCGTTCCGGATAGGTCAGATTATCCAACTTAACCGTAACTTTCAATACTAAATCCTTACAATCATTCAGGAAATAAGCAGGCTTTGTATGCTTATCCGGATCAAATGTCCACGATGCTTCACCATCATAAACAGTCACTGAATAGCTGTAATTAAGAGGTTCCGCCTCCAACTTCGCTTTGAACTGGTCGGACAAGCGAATCTCCACTCCCACGCTTTCAAACGTACAAGTAAAAGCAGGAACAGACGTGACTGTTTTTTCTTCAATCACAAAATCCTGTTTCCCTTCGAAATAAGGAATTTCGGACACTCGGCCGTCAACCGCAGCCTGATCGTACGAAGAAGCAACGACCTGATAATCTCCTACCGGCAAAATCAATGGCATACCGGAATCAATCATAGCCGAATAAGAAACAAAACTCGTATGTTTCATATATGTACCATCTGTACCCTGCTGATCGATCCGAATCGAAAATGCGGAAGGTTCCAAACCAAAAGAACCTTTTGTCACAATTACCGGAATCTCCTTCTCGCTCTGAACAGATGGCTGTTCCAACCGGAAGGCTCCGGAACCTTCGCCAAAACTGTCGCTTCGACTATTTTCCTCCTTTTGGCAAGCAGCCAAGAAAATAATTACCGTTAAAAATAAGATATATGTCTTTTTCATATTTATTCGTAAATTAGTCGAACATTATCGATCGTCAGGACATTACCCACATACCGAGAATCACTGTATCCGTTAAGAGCCCCTAAACTACCTTGTACACCTTCCACTGAAGGGTCCTCCGCAGTACTGGATCTAAACACAATATACATATGCGTTGCCTTCAATGATGTATTGGTATAATGAACATTTACTCTTACCGGAACAAATGAAGCCTGATCCTGATTACTCATGATTCTACCACTTCCCAACTGCATCACAGTTCCGTTTTCCCTATTTTCTACTACAATATAAGCTTCAAAAGATTCACTATTTAAAGATTTGAACTTATAGTAGAATTCAAACGCATTAGGACGAACATTAAATTCATGCCCATAATCAATTGTCTCAACCCCATTGCTGGTGGCAGAATGAGAACCTAAGAACAACATTCCGGCAGAATGCGTTCCACTTTTACCTCCAAGTTCCGTAAATGTATTTCCTTCTTTCCAGCCAAGCGTGCTGATTTCAGCCGCTTTCCCTTCATACCCATTATCTACAGGTATCGTTCCGGAATAGGATGTATAATAACATGAGACACCGCTTCTTTGTGAAGTTGTCAAAGCATTTCGGGTTGTCCACCACGAAGAACCACCTTCGTTGTAAGGCCACCACTGATCTATCCCTAAACCAGTAGTTCCAACAGACCATGTTGTATTCTTATAGACCTCTTTCTTATGCCAATTTTCAAAAGAGCCATCTTCCAACTCCACCACATTTTCGGTTGTTATCACAATCGGTTCCGTTACACGCTTTTCTTTTTCCCGGTAAATTGCACGTATTTCATATTGCTGTCCTCCTGATGTCAGATTCTTCAATGTATCACATATCTCATCCGTTTGGTAAGTATGGTTCTTGCAATTGTTCCAACTTCCATTACCGACTTTTCTCCATTGGAATTTAAGATTATCAGGATGTGTTCCATCAGAAACCTTTGCCCGCAGAAAAGCCCGGCAAGCAAAAGCATCCCCACCATTAGCAGACGGTGTCAACTCAAACACCGGCGCCTTTACCGTCAATGTCTTTGTCAGAGTCGGGAAACTGCGTCCTTTCTTATCCGCTAAATCCAATTTATAAGTAAATGTTTTCTCTCCTTCCATAGGAGCCTCTAACCGGGAAGAAAAGACTTTTGGGAATTTAAGCGTTGCTGTCGCATCATTACCCGACTCAACACTAATACCCCAATCATTATATAAAACAGTTCCATCGGTTAGAATATTATACACTTTATCATCTACCCCGTCATTAATTGTCAATGTCGTTTTCGTTTCATCGATTATACCTTCAGCCTCAAATTTAGCTTCTATTTCTTTCGACATGTCATCACCCTCTATAATCGTTGTTTCAGGAAAGCCGTCAAATGTTATGATCGGCTGGCCGGCTGGCTGTACAACAACTGTTACCCCCAATACATTTGTCGCATGTGCCTTTCCTGTCGCATCAACTCCAGAAAACTCATAATGATAAGTATAAGTTTGGTCTTCCTCGATAGGAGCCTCCAAACTATTGATTGCATCTTTCAAAAATAGCTGTCCGGTTTTTCTTTCTCCTTTCACATTAGTATTCGCCTTACCATTGACCGACCATTTGAAATTCTTCCCTAAAGCGGCGGTAACTCCTTCGTCCGTCGCCAAGTCGTAGGTAATCTCTTCGTTTTCTTTATCTTCCCGCCATTGCTTGACACACAAAGAGGCAATACCTGCCGGCATAGCAAATCCAACTGTAGGACTCTTCTCGAACTTTCCGACTTTAATGGTAAAAGATTCTCCATTCGTAAAATCATCCGGAGACAGTGTCGGCTTCTCAAACGGCTTCCACATAAAATCAGGTATCCCTTCATTCAGCGTGACATTTGTCATTTCATCATCCAGGATTATTTCCAGACCGATGCCATCCAAGGCCTCTCCATCCGTCTTAAAGATCAGGCGGATGTTCTGGCGACGTTCGATAGATAGAGGAGTTGGGATTTTATATGTTTTTTCCTTGTCTTCGGTGATTTTCTTCAAACGGATGGCGATACCTAATTCCGATCCTTCTTTGGCCACTTGCATATAGGCCGGACGCGTTTCATCCTTCTTTATTTCCAGGCTGCCAGATGTAAAGGCTGAGCTCAACAAAACAGTATAATCGGAATATGCCTCCTTGAAGTCTTCGGTATAGTCGACCGTGATTCTTGCATTTCCAAGTGTACAAGTCACATCGATAGGCGTGCTCATGCCGGCTTTCACCGTGAAGTCGGTACTTCCTTCAAAATAGGGGTTTTCAAAAGCAGAAGGAAGGTTGTCGCCTTTGGAGGCGATGAGGGTATAAGCACCCTCTTTCAGTTCAATCTCAGAAGGCATCTCGTCGAAGCGGTCATACGATTGGACCGTATCGGACTGCTGTACGATGCGGATATTGTAGTCAGCCGTAGTCAGGAACTTCTCGAACTCGTCCGAAACAGCTGCTTTAGTGGAGTTGTTGATACCTTTGCTCAAAGAAGTAGTGTCTGCCGATAATGACAAGCGCAGCTTTCCAACTCCATCGGCAGACACACGATCGGAATCACAAGAAGAGGCACAGACGAGTACCCCAAAAACACATATCCATAAAGCCATGATCTTCCCAAGACCATATCCAATCATATATTTCTTCATCTATATAGTAATATAGTTTAGCCCTAATTCTGTTGGCTGTCAAAATTCACAAAACAACCGGAGTAATGCTCTTCCTCCACCTATCAAAATCGATGCAAAATAACGACAACGCAAAAGATCTCACAAGGTCTATTTATACGATTACCTGTCCGCTTTTTTAGATCTTGTTCCAAATAGTCAATTATAATATCCTAACTTAAACCGGATTTTATCATTCAACACTTTTTGCGTGTCCTATTTTTCATATCTTTGCATATATTCTAATGTATTCTGAATATGGAAAACGACATCCCCAAAATAGACCTTCCCGACGATTGGATCATCGGGAACCTTTCGCATAAAGACATCGGTTTGTTGAGTTTGTATGCCAACTATCCTTGCAGGTTGAAAGCGGAGATATTCGTGCTTTGCATGCAAGGCGAGATCGAGGCTTCCATAAATCTGACACGCTACCAAGTGAAGCCAGGCAGCTTTATCACGATCCTGCCGGGAACAATCTTACAAATTCATAAAGTGGAAGGAGATTTGCAGATCTATTTCATGGGTTTTTCGTCCGAGTTCACCAACCATGCCAATATAGGCAAATCGGCAATGGACATGCTGTATGTCGTAAAAGACAGCCCGATTATCGAACTGAAAGAACAGCCGGCCCAATTGCTGAAAGATTATTTTTCGCTACTTGTCAAGACGTATGGATTCTGCGGCCCCAAGCTGAACAAAGATATCCTTAACCATCTGCTTTCAGGCGTGCTTCTCGGAGTAGGGGCCATGTATAAAGACAAGACACTGAACAAAACGAATCTCTCCAAAGCAGAACAAATAAGCAAGAATTTCGGACATCTGGTTATGCAGAACTATACCACGCAACGTTCCGTTGCGTGGTATGCCAAGAAACTCGGCATAACTCCGGCGCATCTCAGCACGATTGTCAAGCAGACGACCGACAAGACTTGTGTCGAGATCATCACCTCTATGGTGATCATGGATGCGAAGGCACAGTTGAAATCGACCGACCTATCGATCCACGACATCGCCTATTCGCTGAATTTCACGAATATGTCTTTCTTCGGCAAATATTTCAAGCGGCATGTGGGGATGGGGCCGTTGGAATACCGGAACAGCTAAAAACAAAAGTTCCGGGCCGCTGGGTCATTTCAGCTTCACCCACCCTGTACAACCCGCCTTGCAACAAGCCCCAACAGGTGAAGGCTCCCGCCCGGATTGCCTTCACCCCCGGTATCCGGCCTTCATCCAGGCAAGTTCGAATCGACCACCAAAGGTTGCGGGATGCCCATGTCTTCCTCTTTCGGAAGGGTATAGATGGCAAACAAACGGCTGCCTCCCTTCACCAGACGGCCGGAAGCGACCAATGCAGCCAAATCCTTGCGCGCACTGTAGTCAGACAGCCCGATAAGATAACGGTAGGAACGGACGGTGATATAAGAGTTCTCGTCCAGATAGCGGTAAAGAAGTTCCTCCCGGTCCGCCATGCCGGGTGCACAGTGACCTGAACTTTTCATACGCGTGAGCGGCATCGTCTTCAAGGCCTTCTTCAACTGCTGGCAGCATCGGAAATTGACATTCTTGAAACGGACAGATTCGCTCCTCAGTTCCGTTTTAGACATCACCGCGCGAGATTGGAGCGAGACGCTGAAGAAGCCGAGGCCCTCGATCTCCACGTTATCGCCTTCGCGCAAGCGTTCCGTCACCAAGTCGGTGATCAGCTGCAAGGCGCCGGCAATGTCGGCCTCCGAATAGGTGGAGCGGGATTTGGCATATTTCATCAACTTTTTAATGCTGACGGTCTCATAGGGGATCAATCTTGGGTGAAGAGGCATTTTATTGCCGTTCTTCCCGGAATCCGGATTACGCTCCATTCTGTAACGTGCTGTCATATTAGTAATAGATTAAATGGTGAATAATAAGACTTTATCGCTTTCCTGCCTTCTTTGTATGTTTTTGACGAAGGTCGAAAAGGTTTTTGCCCAAGGTGGAAAAGGTATTCGACCTAAGTCGAAAGGCTTTTCGCCCTAGGTCGAATAGTCAATAACATGGCAGTAAAGATACAAATAATAATAGGATAAACACGAATGAGGCGGTACTTTTATCCTAAATAAAAAACGCAACAACTGGGACTTGCTGGCTGATCCGACCGGTAGCCGCCGTTTCGTCTGCATCGAGATAAACGGGAACATCCGTCCAGACCGTTCTGTCGAATACGGACAGCTATACGCACAGGCGGTCGCCGCGCTCCGGACAGGCGAAAGATATTGGTTCACGCCAGAGGCATTCATTTTATTTTCTCCTAATGCTTTTTCCGATCTTCAATTTTAAAATAAATGAAACCGGCTTACGTCCCCCATGTTTCCCGGTCCAGGCTCCGGTATTGTATGGCTTCCGCCAGATGGCATGCCTCGATATTCGGAGAGGCTTCCAGGTCGGCGATCGTACGGGAGACTTTCAGGATGCGGTCGTAGGCGCGGGCGGAAAGATTGAGGCGCTGCATGGCGACCTTCAGCAAAGACAGGCCGGCAGCATCAGGCACGGCGTATTCATGAAGCAGTTTGGAGGTCATCTGGGCATTGCTGTAAATACCCTCATGCGCGGCAAAGCGTTTTTCCTGGATAGCGCGGGCTTTCATCACGCGCTCGCGTATCGCTTCGCTACATTCGGAAGGGCGTCCGTCGGATATCTTCTCGAAAGGGACCGGCACGACTTCTACCTGTATATCGATCCGGTCGAGCAAAGGGCCGGAAACACGATTCATGTATTTCTGGACAGCACCCGGAGAACAGAGACAAGGGCGATCGGGATGATTATAATATCCGCAAGGACAAGGATTCATGGAAGCGACCAACATGAAGTTGGCCGGATAATCAACAGATAAGCGGGCACGAGAGACCGTTATCGTCCGGTCTTCCAATGGTTGGCGCATGACCTCGAGCACGCTCCGGTTGAATTCGGGCAATTCATCCAAGAACAGGATTCCGTTATGTGCCAGGCTGATCTCTCCCGGCTGCGGGAAAGCGCCTCCACCGACCATCGCCACATTCGAAATCGTGTGATGGGGCGAACGGAACGGACGTTGCGTCATCAGGGAAGTGTCCAGCCCGATCTTGCCGGCGACCGAATGTATCTTGGTGGTCTCGAGCGACTCCTGCAAGGTAAAAGGTGGCAAGATGGAAGGGAGACGTTTGGCGAGCATCGATTTGCCACTCCCCGGCGGACCGATCAGGATCAGGTTGTGGCTTCCGGCGGCGGCTACTTCCAGCGCACGCTTCACATTCTCCTGTCCGCGTACATCCGAGAAATCCGCTTCAAACTGAAGTTGCCGGGCATAAAATTCTTCATGGGTATTGACAACCGTCGGCTCCAAATCCCGTCTTCCTGCAATGAACTCGATCACTTCTTTGATGGTCGAAACGCCATACACATCCAGGTCATTGACGACAGCGGCCTCACGGGCATTCTGCTTGGGAACGATAAAACCTTTGAATCCCTCTTCACGCGCCTTGATCGCAATCGGCAGAATTCCCTTTACCGGCTTCAAGCTACCGTCCAATGAAAGCTCTCCCATCATCATGTAGTGGCCTAGCCGGGAAGCATCCAGCTCTTCGGCTGCAGCCAGGATGCCGATCGCAAGCGGCAAATCATACGACGAACCTTCCTTCCGGATATCGGCAGGCGCCATATTGATCACAATGCGGTTACGGGGAAACTTGTAGCCACTCACCTGAAGAGCAGAGATAATGCGTTCATGGCTTTCACGGACAGCCACATCGGGCAATCCTACCAAAAAGAATTGGATACCTTTCGTGCAATTTACTTCGATCGTAATGACCGTTGCCGATATGCCTTGCACGGAGGCAGCGTAAGATTTGACTAACATAGTTAAAGATTTAGATTTATAATTTATGGGTCTGGATTTATGAGGCCGGATTTATGATTTATGGATAGCAACATTGCATAAATCATAAATTCCTACTCCATCAGCTTTTCCAACGTCTGCTTTATCTCGACCCCATTGTCCGTTTTCAAGATGATCTTCCCTTCTTCATCGATCAGGAAACAGCGGGGCAAGGCACTTACGTTATACAGATCAACCAACATGGCTGCCTGTCCGGCGGAATCGGTAACCAAGTTCCAGCCGATGCTATCCTTTGCAAGGACTTTCCGCACTTCGGCTTGATCGTCATCCAGACTGACCAGCAACATATCCACCTTTTCTTTCGGATATTTCATTGCCACTTCATCCAGATAGAGGTCTTCCGTCTGGCACATATCACACCAGGGAGCCGTAAACGCAAGCAGTAAATATTTCTTCGGAAAAGAATCCAGACTGACAGGAGTCCCGTAAATATTCTTCACATTGAAACCGGGTGCTTCGGCGCCTAAAGCAGTCCTTTTTGCCCGCGTGCTGTATTCCTGCAACTTCCGCACCAGATAAAAGTCGTTCAGTTTCGGATTCAGCACAGCCAACAATTCGTCCATTTGCCGGGTATCGTCAGGATGGTTAAAATAATGCTGTATCAATACGACGGAAGCTTCTTCATCCGGATATTTCTTGATGGCGGCAGCAGCTTCCTCGCTCAACAGATGGTTTACATTCGCCAGGCGCGAAGCCATATCCGCTTCCTCGATCGAGCTGTTGAGGTTTTCTCTGTTCTTCTTATTCAGTTGGCGGATCAAGTCGGCCTGCTCCTTCAATAAAGGAGCCATTTCTTTTCTTATCGCGGAAAGACGGTCATTGATCCGCCCTCCTTTGACACGTAACATGGCGGGATAATCAGCGTCTCCGGTGATCGTCACCTTCTCTCCCTTTTCCAGATAAGCCGTAACCCAATGCATTTTATCAGCAAAGAAAATCGTCACTTCCCGGAAATCCCCCTGTTTCTTTTCGATCAAAAATTCCCCCGGCTTCCCGCAAGTTACGGTATCTACAACCTTTATATCTTCATTTTCGAAAACGGCATATAAGGTCTGATCCTCCAGATTGGTTAGTTTTCCTTCTATCCGGTAAGCAATATCTCCGCCACACGATGACAAAGAAACGATAATCCCAACGACCAGTAATAAACGTCTAATCATGTTATACCTCACATCCCACATTAACAGATAATTTGGGGTAAAGGTAGGAATAGATTTTAAAATATCCTAACATTTATGATAAAATTAATGTATATATATAAAAAAAGCGCAGAACCGAAGTCCTGCGCTTTTATAGAGTCATTATGTATGTTATTACAATTTCGGACCAGCAGCAACCAGCTTCTTACCAGCTTCGTTGCCAGTGAACTTAGCGAAGTTCTTAATGAAACGGCCAGCCAGATCTTTTGCTTTTTCGTCCCACTGTGCAGCGTCAGCATAAGTATCGCGTGGATCCAGGATATTCGGATCAACACCCGGCAATTCTGTCGGTACAACGAAATCGAAGTACGGGATAACCTTTGTCGGAGCTTTGTCGATAGAACCGTCCAGGATAGCATCGATGATACCTCTTGTATCCTTGATAGAGATACGTTTGCCAGTACCGTTCCAACCTGTGTTGACCAAATAAGCCTTAGCACCGGTCATTTCCATTTTCTTAACCAATTCTTCGCCGTATTTTGTCGGGTGCAGTGACAAGAAAGCAGCACCGAAACAAGCAGAGAATGTCGGAGTCGGTTCAGTGATACCACGTTCTGTACCAGCCAATTTAGCTGTAAAACCAGACAGGAAGTAATACTGAGTCTGTTCCGGGTTCAGGATAGATACCGGAGGCAATACGCCGAATGCATCGGCAGACAGGAAGATAACCTGTTTTGCGTGCGGGCCTTTAGAAACCGGCTTAACGATGTTTTCGATGTGATAGATCGGGTAAGAAACACGTGTGTTTTCTGTTACGCTCTTATCAGCGAAGTCGATTGTACCGTCAGCTGCAACTGTAACGTTTTCAAGAAGAGCGTCACGTTTGATAGCGTTGTAGATATCCGGTTCGCTTTCTTTATCCAGGTTGATAACCTTAGCGTAGCAACCACCTTCATAGTTGAATACACCTTCGTTATCCCATCCGTGTTCGTCATCACCGATCAACAGACGTTTCGGGTCAGTAGACAAAGTAGTCTTACCTGTACCTGACAGACCGAAGAAGATAGCTGAGCTCTTGCCTTCTTTATCAGTGTTAGCAGAGCAGTGCATAGAAGCCATACCGTTCAAAGGCAATAAGTAGTTCATGTAAGAGAACATACCTTTCTTCATTTCACCACCGTACCAAGTATTCAGGATAACCTGGATCTTTTCAGTCAAGTTGAATACAACTGCAGTTTCTGAGTTCAAACCCAGTTCTTTGTAGTTTTCAACCTTAGCTTTAGAAGCGTTCATGATAACGAAATCAGGTTCACCGAAGTTAGCCAATTCTTCAGCTGTCGGACGGATGAACATGTTTGTTACGAAGTGAGCTTGCCATGCAACTTCCATGATGAAGCGCAATTTCAAGCGAGAGTTTTCGTTAGCACCACAGAAAGCATCAACAACGAACAGTCTCTTGTTAGACAATTCTTTAGTTGCCAATTCTTTAACTGCTTTCCAACATTTTGCGTCAACTGGTTTGTTGTCGTTTTTGTATTCTTCAGAAGTCCACCATACTGTATTTTCGCTGGTTTCATCTTTTACGAAGAATTTATCTTTAGGAGAACGTCCTGTATAAACGCCAGTCATTACGTTTACAGCGCCCATGTTAGTTACCTGGCCTTTTTCAAAACCTTCCAAACCTGGTTTTGTTTCTTCAGCGAACAAAACGTCATAAGACGGATTGTGCACAATCTCGGTCACACCTGTGATACCGTACTTGCTTAAATCTAAATTTGCCATTTTCTTTTGAATTAATTAAAATT
>OOCR01000534.1_pt1 | contig 29659 bp, 29 predicted proteins | sample 1671491 | NCBI WGS metagenome assembly OOCR01 (sample SAMN06348162, study PRJEB24527) | human gut metagenome | biome: human gut; feature: ankylosing spondylitis patient; material: feces | host: Homo sapiens | place: China | collected 2015-10
GCATCAACGAATATCTGATGGCCTTGGCAAAAGAGCAGATCAAGCTGGCCTTTGAACAATCCGAAAAAGAAGTTGCCGATCTGCACCAGCGCACCCGTGAGGGCCTTTTGACCGCCCGGTTGAACGGCAAGCAGGTTGGCCGCAAAAAGGGTGTTGGCTTTGAAACGAAAAAATCCAGAGAAGCTAAGCAGATCATCCGCACCCACTGCAAGACCTTTGGCGGCACACTTGACGATGCCGAGTGCATGAAGCTCACCAGTCTTGCCCGGAATACCTATTATAAATATAAGCGTCAGATTCGTGCCGAACTGATAGCTGAACGGGATTTGCCGAAAGGAGCAAGTATCTTTTATGAACCGCCAAAATCATTCTGAGCCGGAGAACAGGCTCACTTTGGAGGAACAGCAAGAGTTTTTAGAAATTCTGGCCCGTCTGTCCCCTGAACAGCGTGAAGCACTGAAAGAAGTGCTCAAGTCCTTTACCTAAACAAAACAGTGCGGAGTGGCATCATGTCACCCCGCACTGTTTATTTTTTATCTACACCCCAAAAAACGAATTCTTAAAATCAAAAAAGGCTCACTAAATTGCTGAAGAATTCAGTAACATGCTCGACCGCACAGGAGGCTATATCGACGGCTGTTTGCGCAACTTTTTTCGCAACGGTTTTTCCGACTTCAAAAGCCTTCCGTGCTCCTTTTACCGCAAGCTCACCCACTTTGGAGCCAGCCATATAGGCAACGGTTCCTCCGACAAAACCGCCAACTGCTGCACCGACCGGACCGAATGCCAAACCGACAGCGCCGCCTATCGCTGCACCTTTGCTCATGGAGGCCAAGCCCGCCACGGTTGACACCGTGGTTTCCTGCATTTTTTCAAAACCCTCCCGGAGGGTAAGCTCCCCAGTGGCAACCTTGCCCAGCACCTTTACATTTTCCACCGCAACGTATGCGATATTTGCAAAAGTGCCTGCGGGCGTGCCCTTCGGGATCACGGAGAGAATCTCTTTTTCTGAAGCCACTTTCAGCGCACCTGCCGTTGCTGCCTTTACGCCAAAGTCGGCACCGCCGGTCAGAGCAGCCTCCACCACTTCCTGCCCGTCGATTTCTTCTCCGTTCCAGACCTTCTGTGCCACAGTCATACCTGCACCGATCACAGCCCCTTGCAGTGCTGCTGCACCCGCCTGTTTGCCGATGCCCATGGCAAGATCCTTGACCTGATACTCGTTCCAGTTCAGTTCACTCCAATTGCCGCTCTGGGCCTCTTCCTGCATCTGCTTGGCTTTTTCCTTACTCAGAGGCTTGCTGGTGGTTCCATCCGGCGCTTCAATGACATTGGACGATTTCTTTTCGATTTCCTGTCCGTCCGGGATCAGTTTTCCTTGGCCACGGTAGTCCCCTTTTTCAAACATCTCCCCCGTTGCGTGGGAATCCTGCCCGTACTTGCACTGATACCGCTTGACGATTTTGCCTTCGCCATCTACAATGACGACATCCACCGAATTTTTTCCGTAAGCACCATCCGGTTCCAGCACCTTAGCACGATATTCGCTTCCTGTTGCTTCGGCATTCAGGTTAAAAGTCTGTGCATGGTACTGTTCCGCAATATACCCGTCCAGATTCGGGTTCTGGCTGGGCACACCGGCCTTGGTGTTAATAGTGTGGTAAAGCTGCTCGTTAGCTGTATCCAGCGCCTTATCCAACCCAGCCAAATAGACCGAGGCTTCCTGCGCCGACATTGCCGAAATTGATTTCTGGGTCTGCGCGGCAAACCAGCTCTCCCTGCTGCGGCCATTGGCAACAGCTTCTTGCAGGGACTGGTGCATCGCTTCGTTCCGGTGCAGAGTGGTAACGATCTCGTCCGTCATCTTATGGATCTCTTCCGAAGGTTCCTCCGGCAGATATTCCTGCAGCTTTCCACCCAGCCATTGCTCCACCGGCTGTTCCGGGTGGCTGGTATAGCTCTGCATAAAATCCGTGTAGATCGGCTTGACCTTTTCCCAGTCCTCCGGTGTGACCTCCGGTGAACCGGTTTTCTGTTCCAACAGTTCCGGCTCCGGCATATCCACTTCCAGAACAGTCACATCCACTTCTTCATCATAGGGCTGCACAACCGTTTTCATTGCTGCTTTCCTTTCTGCTCTTCCATCAGTACTCCAAATATATCAGCATATAACCCGCGAGTTGCGCTTGTGACGCTCGCAGCCGTTTTTACTCCCGGTTCCGCTTTTACCTTTGCGGCCTCCGCACACGCCCGCAAGGGATTCGGCTACACTTTTGCTTTTGCAGCCTTCATATACACCTGTGAGGGGTCCGGTTCTTTTTCCTTCTTGTCATCCAGACTGGCAGGTTTGATGTCGATCTTCTCCACAGTTTTCTGGATGCTGGCGATCTTATCTTTCAGTGTGCAGGAAATGGACTTGGTGTCCTTGATGGAGCGGATCAAATCGGCTGTGGTAATGGTCGTTCTGCCCTCGATGAAGGCACGTTCAATGGTATCCTTGACCACAGCTTCCAGATCTGCGCCATTGTAGCCTTCTGTTTCTTTGATAAGTGCAATGGAATCAATGTTCTCATTCCACTTTTTGCGCTTTTTCAAGTGAATTTCCAAAATCTTCCGGCGCTCGGTTCCATTGGGCAGATCCACAAAAAACAGCTCATCAAAGCGGCCTTTACGCAGAAATTCCGGCGGCAGACGGGAGATATCATTTGCGGTCGCCACAATAAAGACCGTGTTCTCTTTTTCCTGCATCCAGGTCAGGAACTGACCAAATAACCGTGTAGTCACATCGTTGCCGCCGCCCTCGCCGCCGACACCGGCAAAGGCTTTTTCAATTTCATCGATCCAGAGCACACACGGGCTGATGGCCTCCGAAAGCTTGAGCGCGTTCCGCATATTCTCTTCGGATTCACCTACATACTTGCCCAGCAGCCGTCCCACGTCCAGACGCACCAGCGGAATCTCAAACAGACTTGCCGTCGCCTTGGCAGTCAGGCTCTTACCACAGCCCGGCATACCGATGATCATAATGCCTTTGGGCACATCCACACCGAACTTGATGGCCTTGTCCAGCTCCCGGAAGATAAACGCCTTGCGATACAGCCAGTCTTTCAGATTTTCCAGACCACCGATGTCCTCAATGCTTTCACTGAAGTTAACGATCTCCAACATGCCGGATTTCTTGATGAACTGCTCCTTTTCCTTCAGGATCAGAGCCTTATCTCCTCGTGTGATACAGCCACCGTCCTGATACGCCAACGTCAGAATCTGCCGGATCTGGAACTCGTTCAGTCCCTTGAACGAAAGGGCAATTTCGTCAATGGTGTCAGCATCCACCTCAATTTCCATATCTGTGATGAACGCACGAATAATGCCCCGAATCTCATCAATGGTCGGCAGCGGGATATCAAAAATCGTAATGTAATTTTCCAGCTCACGCGGAATGACAGTCACTTCAGAGATAATAAAAATCGTAGCACTGTAATTCTCGTTATAGAGGTTGTTTTCCGCAATGCGCTTCATGTACGCAATTACTTTGGGATTATCCAGTTCCCGGTGGACATCCTTCAGAATCAGGAAGGTCTGCTGCTCGAACCCATCATCCATGGTCAGCTTCAAAAATTCTTCCAGAGAGCAATCCTTCATAGGGCTTTTGGTCTTAAAGTCCACAAGTCCAAGCGCATTGTTGAACTCCACACATTTTGCACCCTGCCCAACGTGCGCAATTGCCGCATCGATCACCTTGAAATCAAAGTGATTAATGTAAATGATTGGGTGCAGCGCGTCAATGTAGGAAGCCAGGATATTTTCTGCACTGCGTTTCATCCTTACACCTCCATGTAAAGCATGGTGCGCATGGAAGAGTTGCTCTTATAGTCAATGCCGTCCACAACGGGGAATTTGCCGTTGATCTGAGCACTGCCAAGATCTCCACCGATCACACCAGCAGAACGGGCAAAGTCGCCGACTCCAATACTGAGCAGCATGTATTTCTGTCCCTTCGGCTTCAGGTCTTTCCAATAACCGTCTGTAACACCAGAAAAGGATTTCAGGTTGTCACCCAATGTTTCCATAATTTCTTTTTGTCCCAGCATTGTTTTAATTTTTTCATAGAGCACATCGTTGTCAGAGCCTGCCGGAAAGGTCAGCTTCTCCGGGTCGGGTGCAAAGCAAACTTCACGCGCCTGCTCATTCATCAGGAAGCACATGACAGCCAGAAGCATCTTCTGGTCAGTCAATTCCGTTAAAACCCTGCGGTAATCATATTGCAGCACCCACTTGTATTTCTCTACGATCTCCTGAATAGCCGCCTTGATCTGCGCAGCATCATTTTGGTTTTCGAAAATGGTATTGAGCAGGCTCCGATATCCCTGCTGATAGTCTTCAATGATGCCTTCTACCTCATAACCTTCCTGTTTGTACTGCTCGTTCTCGCTCTCGCTTTCCACCTTATATTTCAGGATGTAAATGCTCTTTTCTACTTCTGCCGGGTCGCAGGGAATCTCAAAGATCCGAATCAGCTCCTTGATGATACCCATGGAATCTTCCGAACGGATTTCTTCCACCTTTTTCAGCTCTTTTTCGTAGCCACGCACCTTCAGCCAGCGGCAGAGCAGACCATTGCGGTAATAGTCCAGCACATCCTCAATGGAGAAATTGTTCTGAAGGTCTTCAATAGTCCGTACCGGTGTGTTGTCACAGATCAGATTGAACTTGATAGTTTTAGCCATTTTCTTTTACCTCCTGATTTCTAAGTGTGTTCCTTTCAGTACATTTCGCAGTTTAGTTTTATTCGCTCTCCCTGTTCGTAAGACAGCCTCCTTAATACCGATCGTCCATCTTTTCAATTTCCTGTTTCATCTCCTGCACCAGCGTTTCCGGCGCAGTCACCTTGACCTTACTGCCCTGACTGAGCAGCCACATTTTCACGCCGGTGCCGAACACTTCAGCTTCAATGGAGCATACGCCCTCATGTTTGTCCACAACTTTTGCCATGGGGAACTTGTCCAGCACAGCTTCCACCGATGGGCCGTAGTAGTTGAAGCTAATTTTCTGCGGCTCTCCGCCGAACATGAACTGGGTGCGATTCTTGTACTCGCCCTCTTTGAAGCGGTCTTTATAAGGAACAGAAAACTTTTCACCTGTTTCCTCGATAGAACGTATCCTATCGAGCCGGTAAATGGTGGGATAAGGGTCGTTCTTTTTATGGAAAGCCTCTCTGGTGGAGTGGTCTGTGATAACACCCATGAGATAGAAATAATACTCTGAGAACATCAGCCCCACCGGCTCAACCGTCCGTTTTACGATCTGGTGGTCTTTCAGCTTTTGATACTCAATTTCCAGCACCGACTGATTGCGGATGGCCTGCGCCGCCATCCACAGATTGTCCGGGTCAACGGTTGCATGGGCTGGGTCGTGATAATGGAACAGCTCATTGCTGATGAACCATTCGACCTCTGCCTTTTCCTTCTGGGACACACAGAGGTTCAGGATGATTTGCAGCTGCTTTTCCAGCTGTTCTCTGGTGAAGGCTCGGCTTTCCAGCAGAATCTTGCACAGGGCCAGCACCTCACCTTTGGAAAGCAGCTCGATCTCCTGCGTGACCAGACGGTAGCCGTTTTCCTTTTTGTCGTATTCGATTCTGCGGACGATGCCTTCTTTGGCGCACTGTTCCGCCAGAAAATCCCGGATGCTGTCAATATCGCGCTGGATGGAGCGGGCATTCACATGGTACTGCTCTGCGGCTTCCTGTTTGTTGATGAGCTTGCCGGAAAGAAAGGCTTGGTAAAGCTCCAGCACGCGGGTCGTTTTTAAGGTATCTGCTGTCATTGGCTTGTCCTCCTCTTTGTTTGTTCCCATTATAACAACGAAGATGGACAATGATGGACTATCTTCTACTGTTTACTGATTAAATTCTTCAATATCACTTGTCCATGACTTCATACCATTTTTGTAGCCCTGTTTTTCTGCCACGTTTGTCCAATAAGCCCTCTCAACAGTTCCAGCGGTAGTTTCCACCATCTTATGGGCTCCTTCTGCCTGATTATGTTCCGCTGCCTTTTTATAGTATTCTCGCGCTTTTGATTTATCCTGCTCAATTGCAGAAGAACGGTTTTTGAACAGATCAGCGATGTTCGTGCAGCCTTTCAAATACATATCACCGATCAGAATATATGCATGATAAAACTTATTTTTTGCCGCTTTTTCGTAATATGTCAAGGCGGCCTTTCCATTCTTCTGTATATACTGCTGCATCAGTCCAAGCATTTCATAGGCCAGTACACCACCAGCCTTTTCATATTGGTCAAGATACTTCTGTGCATCCTCATACTGCTGATCATGGAAATAACATGCACCGAATGCCAGGATTGCCAGATTGTCCTTTGCATCTGCCATCTTGCGCACCTGCGGTCGGAGCTTGCGGAACTGCTCAAGCTTTTCCGCTTGCGAGATATCCGAATAGGCCGCATACAGCAGGCCGCAGATCGGGTCTGCTGCATCAGAACCTTTTTTCGCATATTCCAACGCCTTTTGCGGGTCGCCGGGGTAATCTTCGTACCCAAAATAATACGCCCAGAAAAGCATTGCATTGGCGCGGGCATAGCCTTTTTCGGACAGATCTTCCAGCTGCGGAACGCTATCTTCAAAGTTTGCCTTCAGGAACTCTTCTTCTGCGTTTTCTTCGATTTGTTCTGCGGGTTCCATTTCCCGTACTTCAGGCACAACTTCTTCCAAGAACAGGCCGGAGTCCTCGGCGTAGCGGAGGTTGAACAGCATTTCCATCGTCAGGTCATAATTGTTGACCTCGGTATCGAGATTCACCTGCGATTCCTGCGCCACATAGTTCTGCACCAGATTATTTTCCAGCTTGTGACGGTCTGCGACAACGCCTGCGCTCTGGAGCAAATTTTCCACTGTTTCCACAATGTAGGCTTCGTCGGTGTCCAGTAGTTCCAGTTTCTTGATGCCCAACAGCGGCACCAGATAGGTTTCAGGCAAACGCTGGATGTGCTTGCCTCCCAGCAGTTTGGTCAGCAGCTTTTCATCCCCAGCCACACGGACGATGAAATCATAGTAGCGGATGTTTCCACGCGGAGAAATATCAATGGTACTCATGACTGTTTTCAGCAAAAGCAGGTCAGAGGTGCGCCATTCACCGCTGGTGATATCGTAGAAATCACGCACCATGCAGACGATTTTGGAAGCATCGTCCAGATCAACATATTCTACGCCATCCAGCATCTGGTACTCAATGGAATTCTGCCAGTTGATCAGATTTACATTTTGTTCCAATTTTGCTACGCGGTTTTCCAGCTGGATCATATCACTGCGGTTCTGTTTAAAGAACTGGATCAGCGCCGCATAGATCTGGTTGATCTCTCCTTCCACCTCTGTCATGGAAGCATTCAGCTTATTATTGACAGCAGTAATCAGGTCAAAGGTCAGCAGATTCTGCTCGGAAAGCCGCTGCAGGGTAGTCTGGGCAGCAAACTGTGCTGCTGCACGGCTGCTGTTGATCTTATCCTGCAAGCGCTTGTTGCTGCCGGTAATTGCACCCCAAAAACGGCGCAGTCCCTTCCGACTGGAAAGCTCCTGCTCATAGCCCTCGCTGTCCGTCATGGCGGAAACGCTCTCAAAAACAAGGCGGTTGATCTCCTGCCGGTTGTTCTTGTGGGCAGCAATGATGGAATCAATGCTGGCGTTCAAATCTGCCTGCTCCTGCTCTGTCAATGCGGAAGAAGGGATCACGTTCAATTCAGTACTCATAATTCGATACCTCCCATAAGTTCTGCAAGTTCATTTTTCATCACTTTCATCTCGGCACGCTCCTGCCGGATGGATGTCATATTCTGCTGATGCTGGTGCTCATCGTCTGCCATTTTGTGGAGCCGGTTTTCTGCCAGTGTCTAGGTCGTGTTCATCTGCCGGGCGGCATTGACATAACGACACTAGCCGTTCTCAAATGCCGCCTGCACAGAAGAAGCGGCATCGTGGCAATACTTGGTCTGGATGTTGACACCATTTACCATGCGGTCGGGGCCATCCTTGGCGTTATCGCCGCCCACGATCTTTGCATCCTTACCGGTCAGGATATCATGGAGGTTATTCGCTTGCTCTGCGGCAAATCCATGTCCCTGCGCTGCCTGAAACTTGTCCATCTGGGTCTGCTGTGCCGCTCTGGACAGATTCTGCGTTTTCCTTTTTCTCTTCGGTCTAAACATTCGGAAGGAACTCTGTTTTCTCCATTACAAAATTCTCCCTTTCCACTTCATCGGAATGCTTTACATCCTTTACGGAAGGTCGCTCTTCCTTTGTTCTCATTATAGCAAGGGTGTTAGACAGAATCTGTCCATCTTCTTTTTTCTTTGAAATTCCTGTGTCGATTTTCCAAAATGCTCGCCTTTGTTTCGATATATACTGTCAAAAGTATACGACTTATATAATTATCGGTCAAGTCTCATCACAATAAAATCGTAAGTACACACTACGATTTATCTAAGGAGGCTGAACCATGGAACGAGAGAAGCCCACATTTGATATCCTGGGCCGTATTGAGCGGGAACGCCTTTCCCGTGGCTGGTCTGAGTATGCCCTCGCAGAGAATTCAGGTCTGACACAATCTACCATTTCTACCTGGCGCAGACGGAATCTTCAACCCAATGTAGCTTCTCTTGAGAAGATCTGCTCCGGCCTTGGTATCTCGCTTTCTCAGTTCTTTCAGGAGGAAGACTCTGTTTACTTAACCCCCGATCAAAAGGAAATTCTTGATCTCTGGGCTAAACTCTCTCCCGCTCAAAGAACAGCGGTCTCTCAAATGCTGCGTTCCTTCCTATATATAAAGGAAGAGGTATAAAATTTTTCCGCTCGTGAGCCGCTTGTGTCAAAAGCGAATTTCCGCGAGCACCCTCTCACGGCACACCCATTTTCAGAATGGGTGTGCTACAGGGGCGCTTGCAAAAATTCACTTTCGACACGCGCGTCTCACTCACGGACTATGTTTTTGTAGCTTCTTATATAAGATAAAATTCAACTATTCCGCAGCAAAATACGGTCAAGCCCATGAAGGACTTGACCGTTTTATCATTTTGAATAATAGGTTTTAGATACAAGATTCCCGGATTTTTGCCAGATCACTGTTCAGCAGCGTTTCATGTTCCAGAAGCTCTTTCTGGACAGCAAGCAGGAAATCTCTGTTGTCATAGAGAATCTTATAGGCTCTGCGGTAAAGTTCTTCCAGTTTTGCTGATTTGATGGCCTCATTATAAGAAAGTCTCTGCTCGGACATTCTGTTGTCCCCTGATTCAATTCCTACGAAACCACCACCTGCAAAGTGACACAGCCAAATATCCATGAGCTTATCTGCTTGCTCTATATCGGCCGATGCCTGAATATCCATAACACCATAGATCAGAGACACACCCGCTCTGCCTGCCAATGTTTTGGTTACTTCATCCAGAAATTCCTCCTCATTTTGTGCATAAGTAGCACAGCCATTTACCATACCACCAATCACGCCCCGACTTCCACGAATCGTGACAATTCCAATGCTTCCGGGGTGAAGAACTTCTCCGACCACTGCATGGGCAGCTTCATGTACTGCAATTAGCTGACGCTCTGTGGAGTCAGTTTCCTTATCCGTCTTTTGGAGTTTATATACCACCTGAAGAAGAGCTTCTGTGATATCTTCCTTCTGGATGTGCTCATGACCTTGATAGACACTATTCAGCGCAGCAAGGTTCATTACCGTTTCCAGTGTAGCACAGCTTACCTTGGGCATAGCCTTGACGATATCTGAGATCAGCACATCCTCTGCCAAATCTTTATCCCTGAGATAGTAGCTGACAATGTTCTCTGCATTCTCTCCAATCGGAGGTTGCAGATAGATCACATAATCAAATCTACCCGGTCTCAACAAGGATGGTGGCATATACCTTGTATCGTTAGTAGTAGCAATCACAAAAAGATCTGTGTCCTTTGCATCATCAATACAGGCTTGCAGACAAGCCCATTCCGGAGCATAGGGAGAGGTGGATTCTACATAGAGGTTCAAATCTTCTAAGAGCAGTATACTAGGTGCGTCCTCCTTCGCCATAGCAAATACAGCCCTTAATTCATCCAGAAAACTGTTTTCCTGACTGGTTTTACGAAAAACAAAGGGCTTTCGTTCAGATTCCTCCATCAGGATAGATGCCAGCAGACTTTTTCCAAGACCAGGATCAGATTCCATCAGCAGCCCTCTTGGAATAGAAACACCCTTTCTTTTATAAACCTCCGGTCTTTTTAGAATATCCAGAATCTGACGCAGAATGTCTTTCGTAGATTCGTAGCCGATAACTTTTTCATCAAACTTATCCATTGTATTCTCCCTTCTTATTTGCGCTTTGATTTTCTGTTCTGAATCATTTGACCTTTTGCTGTCAGAGAAATGCTTCCGTATCGAACGATATCATCGCCATACAATGCAGCTTCTCTTGACTGTCTCATTTGGATATTATTTTGAAGCATCTCGTCAAACTCAGATTTCCATTGATTTGTTACCGTTACAAGCATATTCCACTCAGATTCCCATTGAATATGAAACATATTCTGTGTTTGAAACGATACTGCACAAACTGCAAAATGAATATGTACATTAAATCTATCCGCATGAATTCCATAGGCTGTAATATAACCTTTCTTCGCATAGATACTTGCTATTCTTTCTGCTAGAGATACTACATCCTGTGGCAAAATACAATCTGTTGCTACGAAGGAAACAATGCGGTGTTTTGCAAACTGCGGAATACCTTTATGTCTTCTCCTGACTTCAAAAAGCATCAGATGATAAACTGAACTCGGATCACACAAATATTCATTGGGAATCATCGCTGGCTGACAACCTGCTAAGGTATTTGTTATAGTATTCGCTCTTTGACTATCTTCTGCTGTTTTATCTAATCTAAGAATATAATGCAGTAACCGTTTTAAATCTTCCAAAGTTTCATACTTCTCATTTTTGAGTTCGATATAACACATATCTATGAACCTCCTCTTTTATCCCTTCCAGATCTTTTTCACTCGCATAATATCCAATATTAGATATAATTTCATCAACAAGGTCTGCATCTATTTTGGTAAAATAGATTGCGCTCTTAAATACTTCTGTGGCATTTTTACCAGTTTCATTCATTCTCTGTTGTAAATGAACTTTATCTTCATCTGTCAATCGTATACTAAAGATATTTCCCATTATAAGCACCTTCTTTCTATTCATATATTTCATAAAGATAAATTAATATCATTGAAAATATAGATGAGAATTTATAGAATAAAATATTATTTATGACGGCATCCGCCTCCCCCTCCTAGCAAGAATAGCCAAATGTATATACACTACACATTCGGCTGCTCTTGTGCGACTGTTTGTACTACAACTATTCCATTCAGCCGCTTTATCCTAATGTTAGTGTCATTAATAAAGATTAACTTTCACCTTCCTTCTGCTCTATACATTATTTAGCATTAACATTGGATTACCCGTATGTACATCACTCCATCAAGCACTACTTTCAGGCAATAGAAAACCCACATGGAACATCATCCATGTGGGCTTTTTCATGTTACCACCCAACTGATTTCAGGTGGGATTCTTGTATAATATATTCCTGTACCGCTCTCTTAGGGATCTTCCAAGATCGGCCGATTCTCATGGCCTTTATCTTTCCTGACTTCAATAGCTTATAGGTGGTGTTCATACCACATCCCAGCATATCGGCAACTTCTTCTGGGGTTATCAGAGTGTCATAGCAATCAAACATAACGGCAAATCCTCCTTTTGTGAGTTACTATAATGTTGCCGAAGGTCAAATCATACCAGATACAGAGAAAGGGCGACCACCCGTGTGACCGCCCTGAATTTATGTCAAAACGCCATTATGTGTCTCTTGTTCCTACACTTTCAAAAAAATTTTGCTTGGAACATTCCCATTTTCCTGGTATTAGGGAACATTTAACGCTGAATTTTTTTCAGAAGTGTAGGATTGCGTCCCAAACTTTCTCTTTTTAGTACATATCTTTTGAACTAATCCTCAACGATTTCTTTTTAAAAATTGAATAATTGCATAGTTCAAATAGTAGTTTTCCTCCTCCCTGAACTTGTTATCTTTCGGCATAATTTCATCGATTTCTTTTATCGTTACCGGAATCGACATTCTATCCTTTTCTTGCATCGCACTCAGTATATAGTTTGATATTACTTTCTTTGTAATTGAGCTTTTCTTAGCTTCCTCCAAAAGACTATCGTCTATCACCATTGTATCCATTTTGAGGTCTTTTTTATTAATGTATTCAGCCAATTTCATGTACATTATTTGCATTGCCTTTTCGTCATCTTCTTTTGATGTCATTTGTTGCTTTCTAATATTTTCATTCAGTACAACACAAAAGCAAGACATAAATAATGGAAAGATCCAATTCGACCAACTATCCATTTCTTCTTCATATACTTTTTTCCATTGCTCAAAAAAAGATATCTTTTTTTCTTCTTCGAGACCGACCATTCTACCTTCCAGTTCATTTCTAACATCATATTCCCAAGTATCCATCGAAAAAGAATCGGGATCTCTTAATAATGTTGACGAATTCTGTAATCCCTGAAAAGTTAGATTTAAAACTTCCGTCCTATTGTATATATTTCCCAATTCAAAACAACGGCTAAAGAGCCTTATAGATGCTGGATCTGCAAACATTACAATGGTTTGTTCATCTGAAAATTCCTGAAAATTCTTCAGCAGATTTGCTAGCATAGTGCAATTCATGGTTCGTTCAAGTTCCATTTGAATGTACAGATTATCCGCGGCCGTCAGATGTTCAAGTTTGACTGTTGTCATGTATTTTTCTTTTTCTTTATATCGCTGCTCATAGAGACTAGTTAACTCCTCGTGCAAAATCCGCAGATTTTGTATTTGCCGTATGCTCAACACGGTATGGTTTTCCCTGGCTTTCTGAATATCCTCCAAGATACCCAATTTTTTAGCAGAGCGTTTCAGAATTACCATTAAATCCAGATCGCTACTTTTTAAAATAGTTTTCTGATTTTGGGAAGAGATAGAACTGTCGTTTTTTTCTTTGTTTTCTTCCTGAAAGAAACTTCGATAGCCGGGCAAGAAGGCAGTAAGTTTTGCATCCACATTATTTGTGGTTGTTTTCAATGATTGATTTCGACTGCTTTTCTTTTTTCCCAGAATTTCGGTTTTCAGCGTCTCTTTTTCAAATGTAAGCGGTTGAGTATTATCAAACCGGTAGATTTTTCGGTTGATAAGGTCATCCATGCCTGTAGCAAAGTTACTCAAAATGTCAACCTGTTCTGTGCCGAAAGCCTTTGGATCAAAAAATGCATACTCGCTTGCGGCATATGTAGTCAAGAGGTTTTCCTCGCCGATAATTTTACGAATTATGCAGTACAGTTCAGCCACTGCAGCATCGCAAAGAATCTTCTCTCCCTCTTCTTTGAAACTTTTCTTTCTTTCTTCTTGTTTGGCCTGATGGTCACTATTCAGTTTGGCCTGCTGGTCACTATTCAGTTTGGCCTCCGAGCCACTCTCTGATTTGACTTGTTGGTTGCTTTCCTGCTTGAACTCTGGGTTTATTAAAAATGGGTGATTTTCCCATCGATCCCAAAAAAGTGGTTTTGCCATTCTATAAGCCTGATCCAGGGAACACTCAATCAGATGATCTTGGAGATCTTGTTCCTCTTTAGGAATCTCCATCCGGAAGGTATATTTGATTATCTTTGCCGACTCTGCTAAGCGCTCCGCAAATTCTGCTGCGCTCATATTTGTTGTCTCTAGCATAAAACTTTTTATTGTCCTTTCTTACTACTTTTTGTTCGTTAAATTTTAATCTCTCAAGTTCACTATCGTAAGTGTATTTTTTCCTTCATTATATTTCATATTTTCATCAATTACAATACTATTCAAGCAGCTAGATTCAAAAAATATTCCTGATTCCTATTGTAATAAGGTTGTTGTACAATATGGTCACCGGAAGCGATCCGGGGACTGAGCCAAGCAAAACAAGGCTCACTCGATGCCTAACACACATAACCGGCAGGAGGTATAACGATGATCTAAAATACAGCATAGCCCTTGAGGCACCGGCACCTTGCTACGAAGGAAACGTAGCAGTTGATCCTTGAAAACTAAATATAGAAAAAGGGAGATGTATGGCATGAGTATCTATCAAGCGCCGCAAGTTCCGCAGCCAGCTTTCACATTTGGAGGTGGCAATTATGTAGATTTATCGACAGTAAACATGCTGCAGGCGCAAAACGCTGCTCTGCAGCAGGAAAACGTTGCTCTGAAAAGTGCGAACCAGTCTCTACAGCAGCAAAGGGAGAATCCGCTTTGTAAAGCAGCTAATCGCGCTTACCTGCGAGAATTCACCGCATATAAAACAGAGAATCTCGCAAAATTCCCCGATGGAAAGTATTACCTCATTAAGGAAAACAATCTTGGAGAATTCTACAAGGTTGTCAAGCCCGTGTCAGACTGTACAGAGTTCTCTGCTCGATATGCGATCGATCCACGGGACGGCTCTAAGAGCATTGAAGTCCAGTACAGACTTCCTAACGGAACTCTTTCAGGCTTCCGTGTTGCCGATGACAAATTTCAGCAGAACGCTTTGATTCAAGGATTTTACAAAAGCGGCGGCACACTCCGCTGTGGAAAAGATGGTCCCCGGTTGTTTTATATGCTCGTTGCGCAGCTTTTGAGTAAGCACGAGATCTATTTTCAACCTATACCTGGGTGGAATATCAACGCCTCAAGATGGTTTTTCAAAGAGTCGGCAGGATGTGAGGCGCCGCTGGATAGTCCGATTCTTCGTCCTGATGCTCTGACATCCGAAGACCAGATGATGATGGCCGCGGTCATCGGATTATCCTTCTTGAAGACACGTCTTCCTGAAGACATGCAGCCGACTAAGCCGTTTGCTGTGATCTCTGAGAGTTTTTCGATCACAACAGAGATCACTCTCAATTGCAAGCTCGCCGAGCTTAAAAAGCAGCTGAACCATCATCGAGACGACTTGCTCATCCATGTCCGTGGTGGATTTGCGTCCAACCGGTATCAGAAAGCTACGAATTATGATTACCTCTCCGATGAAGCCGAGAAGGGAAGCACGAGTCGTTCGATCTACATTGTTCAGGCAAAAGAATTGACGCCGGAGATTCGTGAGCATTGCATTCCGATCCAGTTAAATCCGGCAGAGGCTTGCTCCGCTACTACCGGTGTAGATTCTGTAACATGGGGTGATTTGATTTCCTTGGTAGAGGGCAATCCAAACGAATTTGATTCCCGCGTGTATCGCGCATATAAGGAGGAACGTGACAGAATGGAAGGATCAAGTTTTTGTCAGGAAATTGCCGTTTTACGTGCTGTAAGCGAAATTATTTGCTGGACGTTTTCTCAAAAAGCGTTTTTATCCGAAGAGAAGGTTCGAGATGCTTATAAAACCGCCTTCGATCACTATCCTTCCCGGTGGGATTCTATGCTAAACACAACCGCATCGGATTGCTTCCGCAATGCCCTTTATGCAGCCGCACGCGAACAGACCATCCGATTCCGGGACATTGGTGATTTAGACGAGACTTATTGCAAAGAAAAGGAGGTACTATATGATGAGTATAAGCTCTATCTCACCCTTGATCTTGTGAAACGTTTGGTCGCAAAGCGCATGCCGGAATTTCTTACATCTGACGTTCTGGCTCAGTTGACTGAAGCTGGCATTCTTTCGAGCTCTATCGTAAAGACGCTCACGCTCTCTACCGGGCATTCCAAAAATGTCAGGCTTCGATCAATTAATCGCAGCTTTGTGAATGGATATGGTCGTCGTGACATTACAACTATTTCAACCTAAAGGAGGTTATCTTATGATTTCAAGGCCAAAAATCCAGGCATTCCTTGGCACGTATCAGGAAGGCGCTGAAAAATTCCCGGTCCACCTTCAGCTTCACCCCGGAGTTGATCCTTCCAGTATATTTCTCACTGGATCAAGCGGCAGCGGAAAATCCACGGCGGGGCAATGCACGGCAATTCAGTTTGCTAAGCAAAAAATCCCCTTGCTCGCATTGGACCTTGGACACACTTTGTCGCCTGATCACATTTGCCCACCGCTGTCCTCTGAATTTGAGGCACTGGCAATCAGGCATGATCTCTACAATGAATCTGTAGCCACCGACATTCTCAATCCTAAACCTTGTGGAAGCAATACAGAGTCCCCCTATGACACGGCCTATGGTCTTTGCCAGATCATTGGACAAAATAATCGTTTTGGCCCTGCTCAAATCGCATCGCTCACAGCCGAGGTCAAAACGATTGTGGAGCGCCGGGAAATTTGTCCCCATATCTTCCCAAGCATTCTTAAGGCATTGAAAAGTTCCACTTCTGCAAATGTCCGCATGTTGGGAAATCGACTGGAGCCGCTTCTCCAGCATGATGTGTTTGAACGCCGCCAAAACGGAAGCTCTTCCCTTCCGATTTCGCCTCATATACATATTTTTGATGTGAGCAGCTATCCTGATACAATCAGGACTACCTTGGCAGAACTTCTGTTATACGATTGGTTTCGCTCCGCTCGTGCGCTGCAGATTCCCATCGTTATCATGGTCGATGAAGTGCAGAATCTCAGGCTTGGTCGCGGCACGATTCTGAACCGAATTATCACAGAAGGCCGCAAGTTTTCAATCGGTTCTATTCTAATCTCACAATCTTTGAAGGGCTTTGCTCCAGATGAGCAGTTGGCGTTGAGTCAGACTGGAACCAAGCTTTTCTTCAAACCGCCGCTCACGGAAATTCGAGCCTGTTCCGAGATGCTAGCCGAACCAGTTCGGCGTTCCGGAACGGTCGAGCTTCTTAAAAAGCTGAAGGTCGGTCAGTGCCTTCTGTTATCCGATTTCACGTACATCGGAGACTCGCTCCAACCCAGCTCCGACTGTATTCAGGTAAGCATCAGCCTTCCGACATCTATTATTAAATAAACAAGTAGGAGGATTTATCATGAACATCCCGGATGAATTTTTTGAAAACCCTGTTTCTCCCGAGTACGCTGATCTGCTTTCAACTATGGGCGCTCCAATTTACTTTACAACGCCTCCATGTTGCCACTCCGGCGATTGTGGATACATCGATTGTAGTGCTATCACGCTGCGTGACCAGAGTCTATTTTTTAACTGCGGCTATGTCGTTCCCCCTTTAAACGCCCAATATGAGGTGGTACAACCTGATTTACATTCTTTGGAGCGTTATGACTTCTCAAAGGAGCCAGATCTTCCCTGGTACCCTTAATCGCCCTTTAAGAATCCTATATCTCAAAAAGATATGCTTATTATGAAAAGCCGCCTGTGCTTTCCATCATTTTACGAAAGGAGAGAAAAATCATGATTGATAAGCAACAGGATTTTCTTACACTAACAGGTGCGGCACGCCGTGCACGGAGCGAAGGTTATGATATAACATACCACGGTCTCCGCAATCTAGTAGCCGCCGGTTACATAAGTCACGTACCGAACGGATCACGTATCTACGTGTTTTACCCCAATGTGATTCGCTTTCTCCAGAAGGGGCTCACGGCTGAGCAGAGCCTGGACTACCAGCTCTCCCGCGCCCGTAACTGATCTAACCGTTCGCCCTCAGTATCCTCCGATGCTGAGGGCATTTTTTGAAGCAGGAGGTTCAAATCTATGTTCTGTGAAAATTGCGGTCATCAAATCTCAGATACCGCTAAATTCTGCTCTGCCTGCGGTCATCCCGTTGGAACAGCGCCATCCCCCGGTGCAGTAGCTCCGCCTGCCGTTCCAGCCAAACGAGAATCGCCCCGGCTGAAAGCCTCGTCTGGCAATGGCAGCATCACGAAAATGTCGGGAACACGCCGGAAACCATGGTTGCTCCGAATGCCGATCCCTGATCCTCACACCGGAATTACAGTCATGAAGGCTGTTGGCACCTACGTCACCCGTGAAGAAGCAGAAGCTGTCCGCGCCGAAATGATGAAGCGTCCGGCTACACCCTATCAGGACTCTACCCTGCAGGACTGCTTCCGGATGTTCAAAGAGTCCCGTGAATATAAGGGCCGATCCGATAAGGCTCGCGAGCTCTATGATATTGCGTGGAAATATCTCCGTCCGCTGTGGCACTTCAAAATTGCCGCCCTCTATGCGCAAGACTTCCAAAACATCCTTGATAAGATGACCGATAACGGCCTGTCTCAAAGCATGCTGGAAAAAGAGCGTGCTCTTATCAGTAAGCTGTATCGCACAGCCATTGGCTGGCGTGTCGTGGATGCCAACCTTGCATCTGTCCTGAAAGTCGAAGGACGCAAATCTCCGGAACGCGAGATTTTCACGGACGAACAGGTGACGCTGATCCTGAGCCAAAAGAACACGCCCACCGGGCAGATGGTAATTGCTCTTCTGGCCTGCGGAGTTCGTATCTATGAGCTGCTGCACTTCAAACACGAAGATTTTCACCGCACGGAATCCGGTGCTTATCTGATCGGCGGCTGCAAGACCGAAGCCGGACGCAACCGCATCATTCCCATTCTCGACTTTGGCATCCCGGTTTTTGAACATGCGTATGCCACCTCTGTGGAAAACGGTCCGCTCTTTCCCAATGGAAAAGGCGGTTTCTGGAATGAGAAGAACTGGCGTAACCGCAAATTCTATCCTTTCCTGGAGGAAATCGGCATCCAGCCGAATCCTTACGACGAAAATGGTAAGCGCAAACCGGAGTTTGCCGGGAAGCTTGCCACCTATACGCCCTACACCACCCGCCATACCTACGCCAGCCTTTGTGACCGCGCAGGCGTCAACAAGGATATCCTGAAACGCGCTGTCGGGCACACGCCCAAATCCAAAACGCTGGATGAAGTCTATCTCCATCCGAAAGCGACCCAGATGATCGAAGCCTTTGATAAGGCCAATCAGCTGGTTAATGATGAAGTTTTGGCTCTGCCAGAAGAATAATCCCCACAAATCAGAAAAACCGTCAACGCATGAGAGAGCAATCTCTCACGTTTGACGGTTTTCTTTTTTGTTTTGCCGCTGTCATTCTGCACAAAACTCAAGGATAAAATTTTATACCCAAAAATCTGCAAAAATCGGGTTTCCGAGGCCATTTTGCCGATTCTCCCCGAATTTTGCTACAGATCTGCTACAATCTTGCTACAAACGACTGAAAAGGGGGCCTCCTACCATCCGAACCCGCTGCAGCAGAACAGTGCAACAGCCGTAATGTAAAAGTCCATGTCGATTGAATCACTACCGAGGTGCATCACCTTTACAAGACCGCTGAAAAAGCGGCTAGTCCATTTTTCCAGATGAAGCATATGTCCAATATAGAAGCCTGCCAGAATCGCCAGAACCACGGCCGTCATACTGGAAGCCTTGATGATGGAGTTGATGCCGATGCCAATGGAACAGAATCCGAACAAAGCCGGGAGATAGTCCTTCAGGCTCTGGGGCAGATGTTTCCCGAGGAGTGTTCCCAGCACTCCGCCAGCCAGTACTCCGAAGCAGTTTACGAAAACGCCAACAGGCACAAGATGTCCTCCTTCAGACTGAACTCCCTATAACTGGAATTATCAGTCATATTTTGCTATACTGAAAAAGCATTCTATCAGGATTTCAATGTCCTGTCCAGAAAATCCAGTATCTCCGCTTTGATATCCTCGGAGAAGAAACGCGGATCCGAATGATCCGCACCTTCCAGCAGCATCAGCCTGCAGGCTACGCCATGCGACTGCAGACAGTCGTGCAGGCGCACGCTCTGCTCATACGGCACCTGATGATCTGCCGTCCCATGTGCAAGAACGAATGGCGGTGTCCGGTCATTGACCAGAGTACAGGTGTCCGGGTAATTATCCATCCGGATCCGGATGCTGTCCGGTGCAGGAAAAGCGTTGACATCGGTCACCGGGTAGAACGCAGCGCAGCACTGAACCGCGTCGCTCACTGCCGGATAATCCTTTTTGGGGTACGCATCGCTATCACCGGTCACGGCAAGCCATGCTGCCAGCTGGCCGCCTGCAGACTCCCCCATCGCTGCAATGCGATCCGGGTCGATCTGAAATTCTTTTGCATGGGTCCGCAGAAAACGGATCGCCGTTTTTGCTTCCAGAAGCTGCTCCGGAAACTCTGTATAGGCGTAGGTACTGTAGTCTGCCGTAACGACCGTGTAGCCATGCTGCGCAAAGTAGACCAGCTCCGGAAGCCACACCATCCGGTCCTGCTTCTGAAATGCACCGCCGCAGAAAAAGACGATGCAGGGTCTCGGCTCTGCGGGAGGATCATACGGATAAAAGCACCGCGGGCCAAGGACACTCAGCTTTAAAAGCTGGGCACTGCAGTTGCACCAATATGGCTTTTGCAGATAGACGACATCGGACGTCAGGCGTAAAACACTTCTGTCGCGGTCATCAAGGTGAATTTGTTCTATCATGAAACTTATCCCTTCTGTTATAGTGAACAGGATACAACACGGGAAGCCGTTTTCTTCATTTTACGTCATCTGTTCTTTGTAAGGCAATGCCGTTGTAATTATAAAAGATATAGCATTTGGTTATAATCATCCCACCAAAGGAGTCACGTCATGAACCTGAGCCAGTTGAAGTACATCATCGCCATTGCAAACACAGGCAGTCTTTCTGTTGCGGCGCAGCAGCTTGGCATCTCACAGCCTGCGCTCAGCAAATATCTGGCAAAGCAGCAGAAGGAAATCGGCCTGGAACTGTTTTACCGGGATAAGAAACGGCTCCAGCCCACGGAGGCAGGCCGGTTGTATCTTGAAGCCGCCCGGAAGATCCTCACCCTGCAAAAGGATACAGCGGCATCTATCCATGCGCTCAATAGATCCACCCATCACATCCTGCAGATCAGCGTCACACCTCACCTCGGCGCTGAAACTGCAGCGAAGCTTTATCCGGAAATGCGGCGGAAGTTTCAGGGAATCGAATTTTCTCTGCACGAGGGCTATACAAAGAAGATCTACCAGATGGTCCGCGAAGGTACTGCCGATTACGGGATGACGACCGTATTGCCGGACCAGCCGGAGATCCACATCCTGCCATTGTTTGAGGAAGACCTGCTGTTGAGTGTGCCGGTCTTTTACAAGAACCGGTTTGGAGCAACCGATGACCCTGACCATACTGCAACGATTTCTCTGAGCGAGTTCCGGGATTCTCCTTTCGTCCTGATGGATTCGAATACCACGATCGGCAGATTGAGCTGCGAGGCCATCCAGGCTGCAGGGTTTCAGCCGATGGTCATCTTTCATTCCGAAAATGGCTATCTGGTCGATGAAATGATCCGCTCCGGGATGGGCGTCGGCATCATTCCGCATCACTATGCTGTTCCCAGTAAAGAAGTCTACTACCTCCGGCTTGAGCCAAACTATGCATTTCAATACTGCGTGATCTGCCAGAAGGGCCATAAAATGAGCACCGAAGAACGTTATCTTACATATTTGCAGCTGAAAAGCCGTGAATCCGATGCTTCTGTCCGGTATTGCTGGAGCCCGGAGCTCATTTCCCTCGTTGACGAGTTTGATATGCAGGAAAACTGGGACCTTGATGCAGGAGGCTTCTGATGGACAGTAAAATTTTAGAATATGTGATCGCGGTTGCCGAGAACAAGAGTCTTTCCCGGACTGCTGAACAGTTTTATCTTTCTCAGCCGATCCTCTCCCGGCACGTAAAAAATATTGAGGAGGAACTTGGCGTAAAGCTGTTTGAACGCACACACAATCAGATGCTCCTGACCGATGCCGGGCGAATTTACATCAACAATGCACGCGCCATCCTCTATACGGAGCAGAAACTGCTGATCGATCTGGAAAACCTACGCAACGAAAACCGCTCTGTGATCCGCGTAATGGTCGATCCCTACCTGAGGCCGCTGTTCGAGCGGGCCATCCTGCCGGAATTCCGCGGAGTTTTTCAGGCCTGCGATGTAGAGATCATCGACGGCAACGAGAAAATTGCAGACTCCTTCCTGAAGAACAAGCTTGCCCGCATGGCAGTCCTCAAAGGTCAGCAGGCCGCTGCCGGCAACTCAGACATCTTCTTTGCGGATGAGCTTGTCCTCACTTTACCGCGTGAGTGGGATATCCCTGATGCTGCCTGTGCAAATGAGGTCCTCCGCACTCTCAGGCAGTGGTGTCTCCTCATGGAACAGTCCGACCCGATCATGCGGGAATGTGAGCGGCGCATCCTCAAAAAGAACTCTGCCGCAGCAGATACCATTATAGAAGTAGAAGGCTCTGCCAATCTGCTGCGCCTTGTTGAGCAGAAAAAAGGAGCTGCGATCCTGCCGCTGGCTCTGGCTCAGGCCAGCCGGGAGCCCGTTACGATCCTGCATTTCGATCCGACGGAGGATTTTTATATCTACGGGATGTTCACATCACCCGAATCTTTCCGGAAGGAAGAGAAATTCCTTCTTGAATGCATCCGGAAAGCGTATCGTGAAATGGATCGATACATGAAGCGGACCACACAGCGGTGATCCGGGCGCTGATGCCATTGCAGATTCCACAGCGATTTCCTTCTCGTGATAATAACTTTTGGTTATAGTGTGTATGAAGAATTCAGAATTGCAGTCCGATCGGAGAATTTCTATAATAAAGCCAACAGGATACCACGGTGACACCGAACCGTGTTCAACAATCGATCAGAAAAAGAGAGGACTCCTATTATGAAAAAGATTTCCCGTCGTAATTTTCTTCGTGTCGCCGGCCTTGCCGCTGCCACCGGCATGATGACCGCCTGCGGCGGCTCTAACAGCACGTCTGCCACCTCTGCAGGCAGCACCGCATCCGGTGCAGCCGCTTCCAGCTGGCCGGATGGCGATGTGACCATCTATGTTACCGCAGGCGCAGGCGGAAGTTCCGATACGATCGTCCGTCAGTTTGTGGAGCGCATGAAGAAGATCACCGGACAGAACATCATCGTTGTCAACGATACCACCGGCGGCAACAGCGTTGCCTACGAGACGGTCCGCAACGCAAAGCCCGACGGCCTGACCCTGCTGGGTTATCACGGCGGCCTGTGCGTCCAGTATGCATCCGGCCAGTATTCTCACTCGCTGGACGAGTTCACCGTTGTCGGCTCCCTGACTTCCAGCGATCGTATCGGCTACGGCATTTTTGTGAATGGCAAATCCGAGTTCAATACCTGGGACGATTTCGTGCAGTACGCAAAGGCACATCCCAACGAGCTGACTGTTGGCGTTGAGACCAACAATGCCGACCACCTGCTGGAGATCCTGCTGGAGCAGCGTTTTGGCTACCAGCTGTCCATTGTTTCCGCCGGTTCCAATGCAGAAAAGATCCCGCTGCTGATGGGCGGCAATCTGGATGTCTGCCTGCTTTCTCCTTCCGGCGTGACCGACTATGTTGCCAGCGGCGATCTGAAGTGCCTGTGCCTCTTTGGTGAAGAGACGCTGGACGACCTGATGCCTGGCGTTCCCTGCTTCAAGGATATGGGTGAGGACCCCGAGCTGCTGTCCATGTTCTTCTATCTGGCCGGTCCTGCCGGTATCCCGGATGAGATCGCCGAAAGCATCAACAGCGTGCTGGAAGAGATCAGCCATGACGACACCATCTATGATGTGATGTCCAACTATGCCATGAACTGGACCTGGGAACCTCTTGAAGATGTCCGCGCTCATGCACATGAGATGCAGCAGCAGTATGTGGATGCCTACGCACTGCTGAAGTGATTCTCAGCTGAATTTTTTCTGCTCAGGCAGGCGTTGGGTAAAACTGGCGCCTGATTTTATCGGAAGGGGTCCTATTTATGACAAAAGACAGAGGAACCGGATTGATTGCTCTGGTGATGGGAGCTGCGATTGCCGTCATGACCAGTCAGCTCCCGCCCAGCACGATCCAGGGCGATATCGGTCCTGCAGTGTTCCCTTATTTTTCGGCCGGTCTGCTGATGTTCTGCGGCGCAGGCCTGCTCATTACCGGCAGCCAGAAAGAAGCATCCATCTTTGATAAGCGTGCCCTGAAGCGGCTGGCACTGATCTTCGGTGTGGTTCTGCTGTACTGTATCGTCATGAGTTACATCGGCTTCCTCGTGCCGACAGTCGTGATCTTCTTTGTCCTGACCACCATGTTTGCAGAGGATGCAGACGTAGCCTGGTGGAAGCGGCTTCTGTACTCCGTTGTCCTGACGCTGGTCATCTACCTGCTGTTCCACAACGTTCTGAACCTGAAGCTGCCCACCAACCAGCTGTTCTGAGGAGGTGTATGGAATGAGCACATTTATTGCAGCTTTTGTTGAATTTCTGAATCCGCTTACCATCCTGCTCACGCTGGTCGGCTGTCTGGTCGGCATGGTGCTTGGCGCGATCCCGGGTCTTGCCGGTGGTACGGCCATCACCGTTCTGCTCCCTCTGACCTACGCCATGAATACCAATATGGCCATGGCAATGCTGATGGGCATCTATATCGGCGGCGATTCCGGCGGCTACATCGGTTCGATCCTTCTGGGCATTCCGGGCACTTCGGCCAACGTGGCAACGGTTTATGATGGCTATGAGATGACCAAAAAAGGTCAGGTCACCAAGGCTCTGAGCATTGCAACGGTCTCCAACTTCATGGGCACCCTGCCCAGCCTTCTGGTCGCAATGCTTGCCTGCCCGGTGATTGCTGCTCTGGCTGTCAAAATGGGTCCGTGGGAATATTTTGCTCTTGCATTCATGGCCATCACACTGGTGGTCTCGCTCTCCAAGGGCAAAATGCTGAAAGGTTTTATCGGCGCAGCACTCGGCCTGTTCATCACCCAGATCGGTTATTCACCCATCTCTTCTACCCCGCGCTTTACCTTCGACTCGTTCTATCTGGCAGGCGGTTTCAACACTCTGACCGTCCTGATTGGTCTGTTCGCCGGCAGCATGATCATGATCGACTATGCAACAAAGAACGGTAGCAACAAAAACAACTTCAATCAGAAGATCGAAAAGTTCTATTTTCCGGGCAAGGAAATCCTGGAAAACAAGTTCAACATTCTCCGTTCTTTCCTGATTGGTCTGTTCATCGGCTTCCTGCCCGGTATGGGCCCGGCGCTGTCCAATGTGGTTTCCTACAGCACTGCAAAAAGCAGCTCGAAGCACCCCGAAAAGTTCGGCACCGGCTGCGAAGAGGGTGTGTTTGCCCCCGAGGTTGCAAACAACGCTTCCATCGGCGGTGCGATCATCCCGATGGTCTCTCTGGGTATTCCCGGCGACGGCACGACCGTCCTGCTGCTCAGCGCTCTGAGCATCCACGGCATTTATGCCGGTCCCCTGCTGCAGAAGAACAATCCCACTCTGGTCAGCATGATCTTCGTTGCAGGCATCATCTCCGCAATTTTTGCTCTGATCATCCAGATCATCGGCATCCGGTATCTGCCGGCCGTGCTGAATGTGCCGTATCACTTCCTCTATCCTGCGATCCTGATCATCAGCTTCATGGGCGTATATGCAAATACCTGCAATATGTTCTCCATTTTCTCCATCCTGCTCTTCGTTGCGCTGGGCATCTGGATGACCTATGCCGACATTCCTGTCACTCCTTTTGTGCTCTCTTTCGTGTTAGGCACAACGCTGGAGACCAATTTCCGCAATGCGATCAGCTATGCACATGGCGACTGGACCAGCTTCTTTACCCGTCCGGCTTCCTGCATCCTGCTGCTCCTTGCAGCCGCATCGGTGCTCTCTCCTCTGGTAAAGGACGCCATCGCCAGAGCCAAGGCAAAAAAGAGCACTGCCGCTGCCGAATGATACAGGGAGACATCTGCCAATGAAAGACCAATATCATGCTTATCTCAAACGCCGCGAGGAGATAAAGCGGCATCCATTCGGAAGCATCTGGCTCGAACAGACTTCCCGTTACCTCCATCCCTTCCAGATCTTCGGCAACGTATGGTATGTCGGCGACAGCTGGGTCTGCGTGCATCTTATCGACACCGGAGACGGACTGCTCCTGATCGATTCCGGCAACTGCGGTGCTACCGCAATGTTGGTGCAGGCGATCTGGGAAGCCGGTTTTGACCCTGCAGATGTCCGCTGGATCATTCACTCCCATGGTCATGTGGACCACATCGGCGGTGCCAACTTTTTCAAACAGATGTACGGCACAAAGCTTCTGCTTTCTGCGCCCGATGCCGAGATGTTCCGCGAACAGCCGGAGCTTTCCATGATCTGGGATTCGCATTCCGATCTGGATCAGCTCTTTGTTCCGGATCAGGAGATCAGGGATGGCGACATCCTGATGTTCGGAAACACCGCCATTCGTTTTGTGATGGTTCCGGGACATACTGCCGGATGCCTTGCCATGTTCTTTGACGCAACAGACGGTGAAAGATCTGTCCGCTGCGGTTATTACGGCGGTTTCGGTTTCAACACCCTCACGGATGACTATCTGACGGAAATCGGTGACACCAGCTTCCAGATGCGCAAAAACTATCTGCGTTCTCTTGAAAAAGTCTGGGATGAACCGGTCGAGCTTTTCCTCGGGAACCATTGTGTGGACAACGACCTTTTTGCTCATCGCCTGCAGCAGATCAAAGGCACTTCCGAAGGGAACCCCTATCTTGACTCCACCGCATGGAAAAAATATCTCCAGAAGAAGCATCACGAACTTCAGAAACTGTATCCTGAACTTTCCAATGCTGCTGCTATCTGATCTATTTTGCCCGCCTTATGAAAGGCATCCTGCCTTTCATTTGAGTTTTTTCTCCGTTTCTTCTAAAGCGGCCAACGCCCGGATGAGTAACTTTCATCCGGGCGTTGGCTGTTTTTGTCACATATGATTTCATAGTATCGGAGTTTACAATGCCTGCAATGTATCCTGATACCACTTCATATATCCTTATATTCATCGTTGCTATGTCATTTGCACTTCTATGTAAATTTGTACATCCTGCTGCATTCTCATGGCAAAAGGGTGAGTAAAGGGTGAGTGTTCTCTCCCATCTAGCCCACACAACAGAACAAAAAAGCAAAGCCGCCTATCGAAGAGAAGTTCTCTCTTTCGATAGACGGCTTTAATTTTTGCTTTAAATTTTTCAACTTATTTAGGCTGAATTGTCTCCAAAGTCCCTTTCCGCTGCTTATGTATCAACTTCTTGCCCTTCTAACCGAAGAATCGGCTTAACATTGCCAGCAGCATCGAAGAATCTCATTTCAGTACCCGGAAAAGCTGCAATCAGAGCATTCTTCATCTCTGGTTCATCTTTAAACACTTCCATGCCAAAACTCTGGATGCTCTGCCGGATGCTTGCGATACTGCCATTCAGCAGATCAATGACCGAATGTATGCGGCAGATTTCCGGGATGACTATGATGACATCCTCTGTTATGGCATCGCATTCTTCAAAAAACGCTGCCTGGTAAGAAAAAAATAACTATCTACTGGGGGAGTGTCTTCGGATGCTCTCCCTTTACTTTTGCAGGGCAGTCCGTGTTGATTGTCCTGCTTCTTTATATATGGACAGTTTTGTATCAAAATCAGCCGTTTTCAGGTTTATTTGAGGGACAAAACATATCTCCATCCGAAAGCGACCCAGATGATTGAAGCCTTTGACCCGGCTAATCAGTTGGTTAAGGATGAAGTTCTGGCTCTGCCAGAAGAATAATCCCCACAAACCAGAAAAACCGTCAACGCATGAGAGAGCAATCTCTCACGTTTGACGGTTTTCTTTTTTACCCTAAAAGCACTCTTGCTCTGCGCTGAACCTCTTTCTCAATCATTTTCAGACGCTTCGGCGGCAGGTTATACCGTGTTGCCCGACGGTCAAACCGAAAATCCAGCAGCTTGTGCAGCATAGCCCTGTGCCGGGGCTTCAGCACAGACTTTGCTTCGGCAAAGAAATCGTCATACGCAAGCGGCAGCAGGGTAGCAGCATATTCTTCAAAGGCTTTCGGGTCATCCCAGATGTCTGTTCCACCCAGACTGAACAGGGAATTGCCATGGTCAAACAACGGTGCAGGCGCTGCAATTTTGTTGGTTTTGTTGTCCACCAGCACACCAAAATTGCCCAGATGCCGGTCAGTATTGCAGATGACTGCATCAAAAACGAGCATATCTTCCAGTGCATCCACAAACGGCTGTCCCAGCTCCATATAATATTCCCGGATCGCCTTCATGCCGCCTTTCGGCACAAGCTGTCCGATGGGCAGATAGGAATACTCCTTGCTGGTGAACAACTCGCACTTGGAACAGAGCGTCTTTTTCAGGTCTTTCGTCAGAGTGTAGCGAATCGCATTTACGCCCATCACCTGTGCAACTTGATAAGCATACAGTTCCGAGTACGGTTCAAACCCCAGATTGCTGAACCCTGACGTGCCACCTTTATAAAGATAGATTTTTCCGTTTTGTCTGCGCCAGCATTTGGGCAGCATCCCGTTGGTCGAGAACTCCGGGCAGGACGCAAGAGATGTCCGCACACTGCTGCCATAGCCGGTAAAAGCGATTGCTGCCAGCACCTGACTGAATCGGTTATCGTAAAGATTTACTTTTTCAAAGGTGTCACCGGAGCCCTCTGCATCTACCCAAAAGCAATCATTGAGTGAAAGACCTTTATTGGCTGCAATAATTCCAAGCGGTCGATTCAAAGAAAGCCCCACCTTAGAGAGCAGAGCGTCTACATACGCTCGGTTCTTCGGAATTGCGCGATGCCGCAGCCAGCGTTCTACACCATCTTCTGATACAGTCAGATTCAAAGGTAGAAAAGAACGGTTTTCTTCGTAGACCTTTATAAAATGGAGGCCAGTATCTGCACTGTCCATGTTTGCTTCAAAGGTAAGCAGCGGCAAATCAAAATGCCGGATGGTGTAGCGCACAGCGATTTCTCCTTTCATCCATGATCTTTTCCTTTATTGTACGGCATCAGAATCCGAATGAAAAGCATCCTCGTCATTCTGCACAAAATTCAAGGATAAAATTTTATACCCAAAAATCTGCAAAAATCGGGGTTCTGAGGTCATTTTGCCGTTACTCCCCGAATTTTGCTACAGATCTGCTACAAACTTGCTACAAACGACTGAAAAGGGGGCCTCCTACACGTTTCATTATCAATATGCAAAAGTGAATCCGTTTCACTTTTGCATATCAAAAAGCACGTAGATACAATAAAAAGCCGCTTACCTTTTCAGGTAAACGGCCTTACGTTTGGTGGAGCATTGTCCACAGCACTCGAACCTAACACCTCTTCACGGGAGATGGTTTTGGAATCGTCCGTGAAGTTGAAATTGAGCACGACCCGGTCGTCAAAAACGTAGACCGAGTTGACAAAGGTATCAATGATCTGCCGCTGGTGTTCTGTACTGTCCACGTCACCCTTGCGGAATTTTTCAAACCAGAACCGCATCCATTCGCGGGTCAGGACGGGCTTTTTCAGCTCTTCTTCCAGAATGCTGGTGTTCAGAGCTTCTTTCCGGGCTTCCAGTTCGTCCAGCCGCTGCTTGGTGGTCGGGGTCAGGATGCCCTGTTCAATGGCTTCCAGAAGATTTGCCAGCCGCTTCTCTGTATCCCGGAGCTGGTCCTTCAGAACGGGCAGGCGGGTGTTCTCCTGCTGCTGGGCTTCCATGATCAAATCTATCAGCCGTTCGATGATTTCATCGCTGAAAATCACCTTGATGGCAGTC
>OOCR01000543.1_pt1 | contig 29238 bp, 33 predicted proteins | sample 1671491 | NCBI WGS metagenome assembly OOCR01 (sample SAMN06348162, study PRJEB24527) | human gut metagenome | biome: human gut; feature: ankylosing spondylitis patient; material: feces | host: Homo sapiens | place: China | collected 2015-10
CATGTACGGTTCTTAGGGGGGAAAGGGGCAGCAATGCCCCCGACCTACCCGATATAACGGACAAGCCGTTCCCTGCTAAACCATTAACAAAAACAGAAAGTCTATGAACAAAGAATACTATGTATCAGAAGTAGAGGACAAAAGTTCTGTTGAGTATAGTAAAAAGAGGAGTGTTTAAACACCATGTAAACAGTATTAAATTATGATTGGTATGAGTTGTATGTTCAATCTTTCTGAACCTTTGGTCATTCCACGAAAGAAAATCAGTACATTTGTGGAAGCCGGATTGTGTACCGCCTATATATGGATTTGTCGGGACATGCTGTCCGAAAGACTGATTTTTTGGATTCCCGTAGGCCTATTTTTTTATTTCTTGGTGAAGGGTATCCGGCATTGGCATCGTGTTATCCGAATCAGTGAACAGGGAATCACTACTCCCAAAGGAAAGCTGTTGCTTTGGAATAAAATCTTGTATTGCCAGTATGTGGTAGTGCATGGTAGATATACGCATGTAGATCTGTTTCTCCGTACTAACCATAACTACAACGAGAGAATCCATCTGAATGATTATTTTTGTAACCATCGGGAGTTGAGGGCTGCCATTACATTTTACTCCAGAGGAAAGGTGGAATTGGAAAGTAAAGAAGAATTTTAGTATGAAATTACATTACAGGAATAATATTTTCAATACCGGGTAACAGACAGTATCTTGTTCATAGGTCTAACCCAATATTAGAATGGGTATAATATTTTGTTAACAAAACAGAAACAACAGTTAAACGCTGTTTTTCACAAAACCATTATAAACAATAAAACGAATTTTTATGGAAGATTCTAATATCCTAAAGAGACTTGACAATGATAAGCTAATAGATGTTGTGAAAAATTATAAGCGATACGGTTATGATGCTGAAATTCGCGATTATGCTATTAAGCTATTGGAAGAAAGAGGCTGGAGTATAGAAGATTTGAAGACATTTGGTTACTGGGAAAATTCCAATTACGAAGAAGCATTGATGCAATACAAAGCTTACTGTAGAAATTCACTGATAGCTGTCTGTGTCTTGATATTAAGTCTTTGTATGCTGGCACCTATCTATCTTGTATTTGTATTTATGGCCTATCGGAATGTATGTAAGTTTTATCAGACATTAGGGAGAAAGGAAGAAGCCACATTCTCCTTTGACTTGTGTTGACATGTTTTGTTGTTCTTCTACCTAAAAGAGAAAATGAAAGAGGAGCTGAAAGGAATAAGATAAGTTTATAATAAGTCGAGAGACAACTTAATATAAACCATTATAATCTTCAAATTATGCGATTAAGCAGTAGGAAAATAATACTTTATACAGGAACAACCGTTCTGCTGATTATGATAATTGCCACTCGCTGTCTTGATTTTTTCTTCTTTTTTAATGAGGATAATAGAAGATATACAATAGGTACGTTTTCTGGCATAGGACATTATCGTGGTACAATCTATAAGTTTGATTACAAAGTAGGTGATTCTATTTTTATTGTTGATACAAGGTTTGGACTGCATGATAAAGATTTGAATAATCTCAGATTGGTTGTCAAATATTCAAAAAGATGGACTGAACATTCAGAACTACTTGTAGAGGTTGTTCCTAAATGGGTACTTGCACCACCCAAAGACGGATGGAAACAGTTCCCTCCAGACATAAACTGGAAGGGTGCGGAACTTGATACCGTCTATATGAAGAAGATGAATTTAGAAATACCGTAATTTGATGAGAATAAAAATAGAATGTTAACAAGGTCGAGATAACAGCTAAACGCTGTTGCTCACCAAACCATTAATATTAAATGAGAAAAAACGATGAATTGGTATAAGTATTGGTATTATACAATTTTTTTTGTTTATGATTCAATATGTAAGAGTCCAAATCTGAATAAAGAGTCTGCAGTTGGATTATTTAGCGTGACTGTATATATGGTAATTGCAATAATAAATAGTGTTTTATATTCTATTTTTGATTGTAATATAACAAAAGGCTTGTGTCATATCTATTCCCATTTATTATTATCATTAGTTATTTATTGTTTGAATGGCTTCCTTTTTTGGTCAGAAAAAAAGGCTAGATCTGAAAGAAGCATTTATAGAGAGATAAGTAAACAGAAAAAAAACTTATTATTCATAATACTGACAATAGTTGTTTTTGCGACATATTTTTATGTATTATTCAATCATACAGAATATTTCATATTAATATATTAGATATAAGGGTGATTTTAGAATATATTGAAAATGAAAAAAAGAAAAGAAACGATAAGTAATACCGGACGGAGTAATTGGGTACGAGATGATAAGAAATACAGATACTATTTCTTTGATTACTTGTATTATAGGTTATATTTAATTTATAAAAAACATAATGAGACGCCACGTTTCAGTGCCTGTATTTTACTGACTATGAATTTACTTGTAATATTTCTCTTTTTCAGTATAATTTTCAACTGCGTACTGACAGATCACTGGTTTTCATTGAAAAACTTCACTGTCTCTCAAGGGTAGTATATAAGTCTTGGATTGGGGGGAATGTGCTTTATCATGTTGTTTTTACGATATACCCGTAAAAGGACTGCTGCCATTCTTGTGAAGTACAAAAGCAACAAGTGGAACAAGATACTCCCAACATGGATAATATGTATTTCTCCTCTACTATTGCTCTTGCTTGGAGTTGGAATAGGCAAATTGATTTTTAACTGACAAGATATATGTAGAGATAATAATCCGCTAACATGGTAAAACCAACAGCAGAACACTGTTGCTCACCAACTTATTACTGACAAAAATAAATCAAGATTTTAGAACAACAGCTTATGAAAAAGATTATTGACTACCTGTTTTACAGGTATTATCTGATTTCCATCAAGAATGAGGAATTTCCTCGTTTTGGGGCAACATGTGTATTGGCAGAAGTTGTGACAATGGTTTATTTGTTTGCTGTGCTGATATTGTCGTTTCTCTTAACGGGAGATTTCTTTTTACCCAGTACATCCGGGAGAACAAGAATAATAATAGGGATAATCGGCTGTTTTCTGCCCTGGCCTATCATCTATCTACATTACAACAAAAAAAGAATAAACGTTTTATTGGAAAAATATCAAAACAACAGATACAATACCAAATATTCAGACAAGGCGGTGTTAAGCCTCAGTTATATAGTACCAACAGTAGGGCTTATTCTGATGCTGTTACTTTATCAGTTCAGATAACTGCGGATTACGGGGCAAATTAAATATCCGATATTCAGTCTTGCCCATAAGACAATATGATATATGTGTTCCGAATAGAAACCGTGCATTGATTTTTGTCAGGATTTGGAACAATAGTCCAGCAACTCCACGCTACTTTTGCCGGAGAACCATTATAAACCATTAAAACAGAGAAAGATGAAGCTGAGAATTACAGAAGCGGTGCTTGCGGAGGCATACAGGGCAAAAGTGTGCAGGGAACGGATGGAAGAACTGGCGGAAAGCATACGGAAGTCGGTGAAGGAACGGTACTCGCTGCCGAAGATGAGAATACGGCTGGCGGAGTACGGCAATGACACGGAACTGATGCTGGCGGCAGTGAGCGCACTGCGGAAGGATAAGGAAGCACCGTCGGCAAGGGACAGGGATTTCAGGGCATGGATGCTCATGCTGTGCCGCTCACGCGAGCATGAAGTGATCTGCTACATGTGCAATGAACTGACGGATGCATGGGAACGGAAATACCGGACACGGGAAATGCTGGTGCTATGCGACGTGCTGCATACACTGAAAGGCCATGCACGTACGAACGAGATGACAAACAGGGTATGCGACTATTTCTTCAGGGAAAGACGCAACAAGCTGTATGGCAAGACTTTCCGCATAGAGGAAAAGGATATGGCATACGCCGAGAGCAGGCTGCCGGAACTGGACAAGGCAGTATTCCGCATGACAGTGAACCACTACAGCCACCGCACATTCGTGGCGGAAGAACTTGCCGGACTGTGCGGCATGGGCTATTCGCTGATGCGGCGCAAGTTCAAAACATACTACGGTACGGGGCCATCGGAGTGGCTGCGCCGGGAGCGGATAAGGCGCATAGAGGAGGATATGGAATACCGGGTGGAACTGCCGCTGAAGGAAGTGGCCGAGCGCAACGCCTTCGGCTCGGCAAGCAATTTTGCGGACTTCTGCCAGAAGCAGACCGGAATGAGTCCGTGCGAACTGAAAGCCATAGGATATGAGAAATGGGAGAAGCGCAGGATGGATTTCTGGAACCGATAAAAATGCGCACTGATTTTTATCAGAATCTGGAACATCCCTTCGGGAAGGTTCCACTAACTTACCGCCTAAAAAACAATCCGAAAATACATGAACAACAATACATTTTCAAGATGGAAGGAATCCCTCCACCTGAAAATCCTGTCGGGCTATCTCATACTGGGACTGCTCGTACTGGGCATCATCACGGCCGTATGGTACGAAAAGCAGGTATTTGAGCAGGCGGAGGCAGAGGAACGCAGCCTGCTCATGCAGCGTACCGCCGCCAGCGAAGCATACCGGGGACTGCTCACACTGTTTCTGGACAATGACCGTGCCATGCTGTGGGATGACTCGGACATGGATACATACGACCGGCGGGAATCACACACGATGGAGGTGATAGACCGACTGAAAGGCTACTACGGAGAACCGGCACAGACGGCAAGGATAGACACGGTAGTAAGGCTGCTGCACGAGAAACGCAGGCTGATCGGGCGGATGGTGGATATGCCGACCACGGCATTCCGCATGGACAGCCTGCTGGAACGCCACCTGCCCGGACTGGAGCAGACGGCATCGGTACGGACAACGACAGTGACGGAACGCACCGAACCGGAAGAGGAAAAGAAACGGGGCGGGCTGTTCGGCCTGTTCCGCAAGAAAAAGAAAGAAGAACCGGCACGCACGACCACACGGGTGAGCACGACACCCAACACCCGGCACATTGCGGAGATGCGGCGGTTTGAGGAAGAGATGCGTACGGCACTGGCAGAGCAGGAACAGGCATTCTCCCATCTGTCGGACTCACTGAAAATACGCAACAGCATACTGAACCGGAACCTTTCGAGGCTGATACGGGAAATCGGACAGGACGAGACGGAACGCATGGAAGAAAGGCACATGCGGGTGGCGGAACTGAGAGAAACGGCATTCGTACTGATATGCGGCATATCGGCGGCAGGTGTCCTGTGTGCGGTGCTGCTGTATGTGGTAGTCCATAGGGACATCCGCCGCCGCACCAGAGACAGGAAACAGCGGGAGGAACTGATAGAGAGCCTGCGCCGGTCGGTCCGGGAGAATGAAGAGCTGATAAAAAGCAGACAGAACATCATGCAGACGGTGACGCACGACCTGCGCTCACCGCTGACCGCCATACGCGGCAATGCGGAACTGATACTGAAGGACGGGAACCGGGAGGCAACGGCGCTGCACGCGGAGCATATACGGCAGTCGGCAGAGCGTATGGGGGCACTGATGGAGAACCTGCTGGACTACTACCGCATAGACAACGGAAAGGAGACCGTCAGGGTGAAGCCGTTCAGACTGGCGGGAGTGGCGGAAACACTGGAAACGGAGTTTGCCGCACGGATGGAAGAGAAACGGCTGGAGTTCAGGGTGAACAACGCCGCTGACGAGGTGGTCATGGGCGACAGGAACCTGATACTGCGTATCGGCAGCAACCTGCTGTCGAACGCACTGAAGTTTACGGAACGCGGGGGCGTGACACTGACCGCCCTGTATGCCGGAGGGAAATTCACGCTTGCGGTAGAAGATACCGGAGGAGGAATAGACAAGGACAAACGGGAACAGATATTCAAGCCGTTCGAGCGGCTGAGCAATGCCGCCACGCAGGACGGCTTCGGACTAGGACTGTCGATAGTGGAAAGCCTTGCGGAACTGATGGAGGGCAGCATATCGGTGGAGAACATACGGAACACGGGCAGCCGCTTCAGCGTGGTACTGCCGCTGCCCCAGGCGGAGAAAGCCGGAGAGACAGACCGCAAGGCAGCAGCGAAGCGGACAAGACTGGGCGGATGCTCGGTGTTGTCGCTGGACAACGACAGCATCATACTGGGGATGATACACGACATATTCGTGCAGAACGGTGTGCACTGCGATACCTGCACGAGCACGGGGGAAATGGCGGAGAAGCTGCGCGAGGGACACTATGACCTGCTGACCACAGATCTGAAGATGCAGGATGCAAGCGGCTACGAGGTGCTGGAACTGCTCCGCACGTCGGACATAGGCAACTCACGCACCATCCCCGTGATGGTGGTGACCGGCTCGAAAAGCATCACGAAAGAGGAACTGGCAGGTGCGGGCTTCGGCTCGGTGCTGTACAAGCCGTTCTCCATCGACGAACTGCTGGCAGCCGCGGAAGAATGCATCGGCGAGGACAGCACCCCACGCATAGACCTCGGCCCGCTGTTCGCATACGGCGACAAGCGGCAGAGGCTGGAATGTCTGGTCAGGGAGACGGAGAAGGAAATGGCCGCCATACGGGAGGAAGCGGAAAGGTGTGACAGGGACAGGCTGGACTACTGGATACACCATATCCGCAGCTCGTGGATGCTGATACATGCCGAAGGACCGCTGCAGGAGCTGTATGACGTGCTCCACGGAAACGGGACAGCAGAAGAAATCAGGGAGTATGCCGGAAAGGTAACCGGTCAGGGCGAAACGATCATCCGGCTCGCCCGAAAGGAAATGGAGAGAACGGTATGGGAAGAATAATAGTGATAGAAGACAACCCGGTATTTCGCGACCATGTCTGCGGAATGCTGGAGAAGGCAGGCTACAGGACCCGCACGGCATACGACTGTGCCGGGGCACGGAGGCTGCTGGAGGAACTGGACGATGGGGACATCATCGTGTCGGACCTGCGTCTGCCTGACGGGGAATGTACGGAAGTGCTGGAGCGGATGCGGGAAGCGGGTATCAGAAACCCGTTTGTCATCATGACCGACTATGCGCAGGTCGCATCGGCTGTCAGCTCCATGAGGCTGGGAGCCGAGGACTATATCCCCAAGACCCTGCTGCAGGAAAAGCTGCTTCCGAGGATAAGTGAGCTGGTACGCAAATCGGAAAGAAGGCATACCATGCCCATACTGGAACGCAGAAGTGCCGCATTCCGGACCATCGACCGGCGTATCTCACTGGTAGCCCCGACGGACATAGGGGTGCTGATACTTGGAGAGAACGGCACGGGCAAGGAACACATTGCAGAAAAGATACATGCGCAGAGTACCCGGCAGAAAGGTCCGTTTGTCGCAATAGACTGCGGTATGCTGACACGGGAGCTGGCGGCATCCGAGCTGTTCGGATACGAGAAAGGCGCGTTTACAGGAGCCATAACCGGAAAGAAGGGCTGCATGGCGGAGGCTGACGGCGGCACGCTGTTTCTGGACGAGGTGGGCAACCTGCCCGCTGAGGTACAGCAGAAACTGCTACGTGCGCTGCAGACCAAATGCTACCGTCCGACGGGCTGCACCCGCGAGCGGAAAGCGGACGTGCGCATCGTGGCGGCTACCAACGAGAATCTGGAGAAGGCAGTGGAGGAAGGACGTTTCCGGCGGGACCTGTATCACCGCCTGAAAGAGTTTGTCATCAAGATACCGCCGCTAAGGGAGTGCCGGGAGGACATACTGCCCCTTGCGGAGTTTTTCCGAGAGCTTGCCAACGAGGAACTGGGACGGCATACGGAAGGATTCGACAAGGAGGCGGAAAAGGAACTCATGAGGCGGATGTGGGCAGGAAATGTGAGGGAGCTGAAACAGACGGTGCGTTCCGCCGTCCTGCTGACGGAAGGAAGGCTGATAGGAGCCGACAGGCTGGAAGCGGAAAGTACGGCACAGGCAGGCAGCTCCCTGCTGCTGAAAGACGGAAATGAGGAAAGGGAACGCATCGTGCGGGCACTGGCACAGGCGGACGGGAATCGCGAAATGGCTGCCGGACTGCTGGGCATCAGCCGCACGACATTGTACAACAAGATGAAAGAATACGGTATCATGCAGAAAAAGAGCGAAAAATGAGAAAATTTCGACTGAAAATCCTATCTTTGCACGAACATAGGAGAAAAACGGTACGGAGAAACACGGTTTCCCGTACCGACTAAGATATAGTATAGAATAAGACCGCAAGGCGTTTCGAGCGAAAATCTGGAAAATTTGAAACTACGGAAGCGATTGTGTGATGCTTATGCTATGCCTTGGCATAGCGTGCATTCGCATACGTTCCGTAGAGGCATTCCAGAGCCGTCGCTTGAAGGTAGTGTGAATTGCACGCTACTTTTTTTATATACGGTTTCCGGTCGCAACAGAATGACCGCTATGGCAAAAGTCCGATTACTCGCCGTCCTGACGATGGACGGCTGTCCGGCAGAAACAACCGGTCTGTCCGGGCGATGGCTTGGTTCCGACCAGTACGGGATAGGTGCGCTGAAAGAGGCTGCCACCTGCGTCCTGACAGAAGACACGTCGCTTACACTCCTCTCCAACCGGACCGAACAGACCGACGACTCCCTGAACTATCTGATAGAAGCAACCGAAAAGACGGCAGGCATCATCAACGGCATGATACGGATGCGGCTTGTGGATGAAATCATCCTCTACATGGTTCCCGTCATTGCGGGAAACGGCAGCAGGCTGTTCCAGTCGTCGCTGCCCGAAAGCGAATGGACATGCACGGGAAGCAGACAATGGAAGGACGGCATGGTAAGGATAGCCTACGGACGGAAAACACCCCGCCAACGGGTGGTGACGTTCGGAAAATGAACGCCCGGTACGTTCAAAAAGTGAACGTACGTTCAGATTCTGAACAAAAAATGAGGCGTCGGGAAAAGCTCCAAAAAATATTTTCATTAAATATTTCACTGAATATCAGTGTGATATATTCATGCGAAAAGAAAAACACTCCCGCAGGACCGCTATTTGTCCCATAGTTTTATGTGCGCACACTTCAAACCAAGTGTAATAACATAAAACTGAAAGAAAATGGAACACCTCATATTGACAGAAACAGACTTCTTCCGTCTGATAGACAACCCCGGCTCTACCGGACTGGGAACCGCATACAACGAGTTCACGACCACAGTCGTATCCCTGTGCAAGGAAAGGGAAAGTGTCTGCCGGACTGTTTTCGCACTGAGCTATGCGGAAACGGAACTGCAATATCACGATGCCATGCAGGAGACGGACTCCAGCCGCAGCATGTATGTGAGAAAGGCGCTGTCGTTCGTGCGCAAGATGCTGAAATATTATCAGGTAGGGCTGCATCGAGGCGGAGCCTTTGACGGAGGCGAAAAGACAAACCAAAGGCAGTACGAAGTCGCAGAGATGCAGTGGACGGGAAGCACGGCCGAGCTGGTGGAACTGATTTACGGTCTGGACGAGATGAAGCTCATCAACGGAGGGGAAACGGGCATCAAGGAGCTGCTGGCGAGATTCTGCCGCATGTTCGGTGTGGAGATAAAGGAGAACCAGTGCTACAACACCTATGCGGACATCAAACGGCGGAAGAACGAGAGCCGGACGTATTTCTTTGACAGAGCGGCGGAACGGCTGAACCGCAGGATGATGCGGGACGAGGAGGCGGAACGGAAGAGGCGGTAAAAAATAAAAGGGCTTAAAAATCAAAGATTTATTTGTAATTTAGGGGAAAAACCTCTACTTTTGCAAAAAATATAAAATCATATAAATATGAACTCAATACATGATGTCGCTGATTATATTATCCTAAGGGTAAAATCTGAGGATGAAACAGCTTCTTTAATCAACTTGAAGTTGCAGAAGTTGTTGTATTATGTTCAGGCATGGTCTTATGGTATAAATAATAAACCTATGTTTGATGGTGAGTTCGAGGCTTGGATTCATGGTCCTGTAAACAGAGCTATCTATGACCGATTCAGTCCTACCAAATATCTGTATTCGGAAATCAATATCGCAGACTGTAGAAACAAGAATGTAAAATTGTCAGACGAAGATGCTGAGTTTATAGATTTTATTCTTGAAAATTATTTGAAATACAGTGGTGCAGAGCTGGAAAGATTGTCACACAATGAAAAGCCTTGGCTTGAAACAAGGGGTGACCTTGGTGTGAATGAACGCTGCAATAAAGTTATTACGCCTGAACTTATGCAGAATTATTATGGTAAAAAATGGAAAGAAATTAATTCCTGATGTCCCAAGGTTCGGTAGTAAACCACTTGTTTCACTCAGTCAGGAAAATAGTATAAAGAGAAGGAAAGTTGCATTTTCCTTCTCTTTTTTTAAGCAAATCAAAAATTTTGGTCTTGATGAATGTTCAAAGGAATGGCATACCGGACTTTTGCAAAGGCTTGGGACACTTGGAGACATGACTCAACAGGAAATACTGGAGGAGAACAAAGGAAGCAAGGCTTTGCGATGTCATCCGATAGACTGGAATGCAAAGAATGTACCTATCCAACGTAAAGATCTCGACTGGCTGCCGAAGGAAATACTTGAGAATGAAGAGGATTTTCCTATGATGCAAATTGCAATATCTACAAGTACAGGTCGTATCGTAGGATTTTTTGACAGAGATTCTTCCATATTCCATATAGTGCTTCTTGACCCCAAACATAACATACAACCTGCTAAAAAGACTAATTACCAGATACAACCTACACAAGAGGCATTGTCTCAATATGACGAGCTGTTGAAGAAACTGGAACGGGTAAGGGATATAGTAAAAGATTGCAAAGATAAAGATTGCAAGCTTCATGGGCATATAGCATCAATGGATAAATTGCATCAGAACATTGTTTATATAGGACTTGACAATGATTTTTATGACAAATATCTGGAAATCCTTAAAAATCATTCTTTGGAAGAGATTTTTGAAACCGGAATAATGGAAATGATGGATGAAGATGAGAAAACAAAAGATTCCGGAGATGATAATTAAAATAAAAACAGACAGTATTAACTAAAAGACAATAAGCCTCCCAGGCGAGCCGAAAGGCAGCATACTTGGGAGGCGTTCTTTATTTATAACGGGAACAGACAAAAAGGAAAATCCGTAACACGACAGGGAAAGGCTGTACGTGCTACGGATTTTCTCTTTTCATCTGACCGTATATCCGGTTATCTGCCGCTGAGGAGGTATTGCAGTTCGGGGTCGGACTGTATGCGCTGCAACTCGTCGGCAACAATCTGCCGGACCTCGGCACGGATACGGTTGTAGTTATCCTGGATCATCTCCTTCATGCGGTCGTTGCCGCCGGCATCGGTAAAGTCGGTGATGACGGGAATAGGCTTGTAAGCCTGTTCCTCACGCTTCACTTTCCCGGCATCGACCACAATCTCGCAATGGAAAATCTTCTGTTCGATACGCTCGTCATAGTTGTCGGCGACGGCTCCCACGAACATGCCCTGCGTGAGCGTGGAAATCTTGCTCGCCGGAATCAGGCTCTCCATCTGCGTATTGATGGAAGTGGACTTGTCCTCGCGGTTGATGGTGATGCTCTGCCGCCTCTGGAGAATCTTGCCGAAACGCTCGGAAAGGGTCTTGGCGGTCTCGCCCACGACCTGACCGGAAAAGATGTTGCCGACGGTGTTCATGACCACGGCGGCCTCCTTGTCGCCGTAGTCACGCTTGAGCTGGGAAAAGTCCTGAAAACCCAGCAGGGTGGAAACCTTGTTGCTTCGGGCGGTGGCAATCAGGTTGTCCAGCCCCTTGAAGTAAATCGTGGGCAGCTCGTCGATGATGATGGAGGACTTCAGCCTGCCCTTCCTGTTGACGAGCTTGACGATGCGCGAGTTGTACAGCCCCAACGCCGCCCCGTAGATGTTCTGGCGGTCGGGATTGTTGCCGACACAGAGAATCTTCGGCTCGTCGGGATTGTTGATGTCGAGCGTGAACTCACTGTCGGACATGACCCAGTAGAGCTGCGGGGAAATCATGCGCGAGAGCGGAATCTTCGCCGAGGCTATCTGACCGGCGAGCTGTTCCATCGCCCCGCCCTGCCAGGCGTCCATGAACGGGGAAAGGTAGTTCTCCAGTTCGGGATAGCTGGTGAGAATCGGGAACAGGTCCTCGTAACGGCGGTTGAGCAGCTCGATGGCATGGGGAAAGGTGCAGTATTTCCCGTCCTGATAGATACGGAGGAACCATATCACGGCGGCGAACAGGATAATCGGAGACTCGACAAAGAAGTCGCCCTGCTTCTGCACCCAGGTCTTGTTCAAATTGAGCATTATCGTGTAGGCACTCTCGTAGGCATCGGTGATGTCCTCCATGAAATCCGGATGGATGGGATTGCAGCGGTGCGAGCGCCGCGGGTCGTCGAAGTTGATGACGTAGAACTTCGGCCTGACCCTGTATGCGTCCATGTGGTTCAGCAGGTGGTTGTAGGCGATGGTGGAAAGGTCGCTGAACTTGAAGTCGTAGATATACATGGCAAAGCCCTTCTCAATCTGCTGCTTGATGAAGCTGTTCACCACGGCATAGGATTTTCCGCTGCCCGGCGTACCCAGTACGATGGTGGCACGGAACGGGTTTACCACATTGATATAGCCATTGTTCCACTTCTTCCTGTAGTAGAAACGTGTGGGCAGATTGACGGAATATCCGTTCTCCATGAGACGGGTCTCCTGCATGAAGCTCTCGTTCTCGACATTGAACACGTCTTCCATGAGGTTGGTACGCAAAAGGCGGCTCATCCATGTGCCCGCCATGAGCAGGCAGACATAGCCCGCCGCCATCGAAGCGGTGTAGAGACCCGCAACCGCCTCCACCGGAAGCGGCAGGGAGAGCACCCACCAGTTGCCGAAGAACAGCACCAGCCCCGCGGCAAGTACCGTCCAGATCCGGCGCCAGGTGATTTTCTCCTCCTTGACACCCTTAGTGCCGAGGCACGAGAGCGCGAGCAGAAGAAGGGCAAAGAGCTTCGTGTAGAGAATGTGATGGAACAGTCCGGCGGTACGGTCGAAGTTTATCAGTACCCGGTCCACGACACCTATGCCGATGCCCCACAGCCTTACGGCTTCGTAACAATACCAGTAAAGGTGGATGACCACCAGAATAATACTTACGGCACGGAGAAAATCCATGATTTTCGCCAGTGCCCTCAAATCGTCTTCCTGTTGTGACATAATCTGTTTCTGTTTTCAAGTGAATGACTGAATTATAATCCCTGTCCCTTGCGGCGCTTTTTCCGCCTGCGCCTGAGGTCGCGCTCGAAGGCGGCTTCCTCGGCCTGTGCGCCCGAAGCATCGCCGCCGAGCAAGCCCAAGCCAGAGGAATACCCCTCGTCGTATTCCACGGCGGGACGGGTGTCGGGCTGCTGCCCGTCCACGGCGATGGTGAACGGTATGGGCGGAGTGCCGGCATACGGCAGGGTGAAATGCTCCTGCAGGGCATTGGCGGAAAACGCCCTGCCCAGACGAGAGCCGTTGAGCACGCAACCCGTGCGATGGTCAATGAAGGTCGCCCCGTAGATGCGCCCTTCGTCGGTATGGCGGAACACCACATCCACACCTTTCGCTTTGAGTAGGGCGACAAACTCCTCGCGGCGGTATGTCCGGGCAAGCGCGGCGGCGACGGTCTTGCGGGTTATCTCCGCCAGACGTTTATCCCGAATTTGTCCTTTGGAAAATTCAAACCTGCGCTGTACGGCTTCGTAGCCGACGGACTTGCCGATGCGGGAAGCCTTGAAGGGAGTGCCGGTTCTGTTGCCGGCATCATCAGTGGTGGAATAGACCATCCCGTGATACTCGCGCCCGTCCACCATGCCGTGCGCTTCCTCCACCGTGACATTGTAGAGCGAGAGCAGGGCGCGGTATTCACCCATCGTCTGGAACTTGTAACCTGCCATGACCGCCTTGGCTACATTCGATACCTGCCGCTTCACGTCGCCCTGCGATGTGTCCACCCTGCGGAGCGGATTGTCGGTACGGTGCTGCCTGCGGTCAGCCGGGTGCAGCCCGTACTTCTTTTCCAGCTCGGAGGTGATGCGCTTGCTGCGGCGGTGGATGAAGTCACGGTTAAGCCGCCTGCCCCGTTCGTCCACATTGACGGAAACGATGTGCAGGTGGTGGCGGCTGATGTCCTCGTGCTTGAACACGAGGTAAGGCTGGTCGCCGTAGCCAAGCCTGTCGAGATACTCGCGTGCGAGCTGCTCCAGTTCCGTGTCGGTCAGACGGTCTTCGGGGTGCGGATTGAGGGAAATGTGGATGACCTTATTCCGAGTGCGCACCTGCTCCGGCATGAACCGCTTGAAGTCCTGCTCGGCACGTGCCACATCCACCCGTCCGCTGCCGTCGTCGAAGACCCTGTTCACGGCAAGGAGCCTGCCTTCCCCCTCGTTCACCTTCAGACCGTTGTAGGCGAGTGCGCCGTACAGTGACGTGCCTACGGTAATTTTCGCTATCATGACTTTTCCTCCTTTTCCGACAGCTTCTGCCGGAACTCACGTGACAGTTCCATGACCTGCTGCGTCAGGGCGGCCAGCTCCCCGGTACACTTCTCCAGACGGTAGAGCAATGCCATCGCCTTCTTTTCCGAGAAATGGCAGCGAAGCTCCCTGACCACCTGGTTGTAGTTGTTGCCGACCATGCGGTACTGCGCATGGAAAGCGGAGAGTTTCGTGCAGTAGTCCAGCAGCGTCCTGTCCGTGACCAGCACACGGAAGGGCTGTCCGAAGAAGTGCGCTTTCAGGAACACCGCCCTCGCGTACACGCCGGATTTCTCATACATGGCAAGAAACTTCTGCCATTCCTCATTGTCGAAGCGCACCATCACGCAGTGCGACTTGCGGCTCTCTTTCGGATGCCGCCCCCATTTGAGGGACGCTTCATCCACGTTCTTTTTCTTGTTCATCTTTATTATGGATTTAGTGGTTCGTTTCACGGCACAAGCGCAGCTTCCGGCACGCATACCGCAGGTAGGAAACAGGCTTCCCGACTTCGGAGGGGAAGCCCTCCCCCACAAGGGGCAAGGTCGTTTCCGGGAGTAACCGGAAACCCTTTGAGTTACTCAAAGGACACCTTGCTGTGTCTTTAAGGACACAAGAATCCGTACACGACGGATTGGGGATAAACCTGCTATAACAACCCATAAAGGTATCGGTCGCCCGATACCCTTCGGCTGCCCAAAAGAAGGACGGAGCCGGGGGTACGATGTGCGCATCGGGAGCGTTGCCCTGCCGCTTGGGGGCAAAGGTACGGGGTAAAAACACACCGGGAAGTGGTTGAAAAACGCCACAAGCTACCGGAACGAAGCCAAATGCTGCCACGCAAGGGGGAAACGATACAGACCGGCGGATTTGTATATTCCTTTGCGGACAGAAACGATGAAGCAACAAGGCAAATAAATGGACATGGACGGAAACAGACATTTGAAAAGGCAGGTCCGCACGGACGGACAGACACACAGCTCCGCTGGCGTACTGACATACATACGTACTGATGCACTGACGTACATACGTGCTGACGTACATACGTGCTGACGTACTGACGTATTGGCGTATGACAACACACCAGCGGAGACTCAAACCAAGACCTCCGTAGAAATGCGTGTATGCAAGAAAGTGCGCATACGCATATATACAGAGGCAGAGAAATGAACAGGCGGGGAAGCATACCGCCACAGTCATAAACCCACAACGATTAAAACATACAGAAAAATGAACAAGGAAACATTCGTTGCATTCGCAACACAGAAAGGCGGTGTCGGCAAATCGACCGTCACCGCGCTCGTAGCCAACTATATCCACAACGTGATGGGGATAGATGTCGCCGTGATAGACTGCGACGAGCCGCAGCACAGCATCGCCGGGCTGCGCGACAAGGAAACGGCACTTATCGAAAAGAACGACAGCCTGAAAGCCGTTGCCTGTGAACATTTCCGCAAGTCGGGGCGCAAGGGATTTCCCATCGTCCGAAGCAACGCCGTGCAAGCGCTGGACGATGCGGACAGCCTGCTGTCAGAGAAAGGATACCAGCCGGAAATCGTGTTCTTCGACCTGCCGGGCACGCTGAAAAGCGACGGGGTGATAAAGACGCTCTCGCAGATGGACTACATCTTCACGCCCGTCAGCGCTGACCGCTTCGTGGTGGAAAGCGCATTGCAGTTCGTGATGATGTTCAACGACAACCTCGTCACCACCGGGCTTGCCAAGACGAAAGGTATATCCCTGTTCTGGACAATGGTGGACGGACGGGAAAAGACCGGGCTGTACGACCTGTACGGGAAGCTGTTCGCCGAAAACGACTTCCATGTCCTTGACACGAGGCTGCCCGACAGCAAGCGTTTCCGCCGCGAGCCGTCGGATGACCGCAAGTCGGTGTTCCGCTCGACCATCCTGCCGCCGGACGCCTCCATGCTGAAGGGAAGCCGTATCCGCGAGCTGTCGGAAGAGATATGTTCCATCATCAACGGATAAACCTCATGGCAAGCCGAAAATTGAATACGGAGGGTATAGACGAAAGCCTGCTGCTTGCCTCCATAGGAAAATCCCGTCAGATGGGCGGACCTCCGGCAAGGGAAGGAACGGACGAACCCGATGCCGGCAACGTACCGGAAGATGCGGTACAGCCCACGGAAGCTAAAGCACGGAGCGAACCCGCGAAAAGAAAGAAGCCTGACTACGGCTCGACCTTCCTCAAACGGAACGAGGTGAAACTCCGGCACTGCGTGTACATCAGCAAGGAGGCACACTGCATCGTTTCCAAGATAGTGAACACCATCGCCGACAAGGAAATAACCGTGGGCGGCTACATCGACACGGTGCTGATGCGCCACTTTGAGGAGAACAAGGACGAAATCAACGACCTGTACCGCCGCAACAGGGACAATCTGATTTGAGGAAAACATTGTATCACATAAAAAAGTAAAGACGAAATGAAACTGAACATCCAAATTTTCAAAAGAAAGCAGAGAGAGGAAGCCTATAAGGGCAAGTACCTGAACGGATGCAAGCCGGAAGGCACCGCACGGAAGGCGGTGTACATCAGCCGGAAGAAGCACAAGGCGGTCAGGCGCATAGCGGGCATGGCGGGAGAAAACGGGATGACCATATCCGGCTATACAGACCGCATCGTCACCGAACACCTTGAACACCACGGTACGGAGCCGGAGAGCCTGCACAGGAAGAAAAGCCACGATGTTGTCGGACAGATAGCGGTAAGCCTATGGTGACGCTGCTGCAAATCCTGATGATGGCGTGCAACCTGTGGGTACTGCTCTACCTGACATGGGAACGCAAGGAGTCACGAAAAGCTGACGGCAAGGACGGCATTGAACCGGCACGGGAACCGTTGCCCGATGTCATTGGAAAAAGCAGGTTCAGAATGCCGGAAATGAAGCCACAGGCTGCCACTCCGACGCCAAATGCTGCCACGGAAATGCAAAGCGAGGCGGTGGACGAAAAGGACGTTACCTTTGACGACGAAATGGAAACCGCCGGCAGCCACGCTGCGGAAACGAAGCCGTCGCGCCAAGTGCCCGACGAGGATCTGGACGAGGTTTTCAGGGACAACCGCGTCCACGACACGGACGGGGAACTTGAGGAAGAGCCGCCACAGGCGGGCGGAAGCACCTTTGACGAAATCGACCGTGCGGCAAGGGCGGTGAAGAACCCGAAGGCAGGGAAAGCCGACATCCTGCAAGCGGGCAAGGTATTCCACGAGCTGGAAGGGACAGAGTTCTACGACATGTTCCGGCGCAACAATGCCCGGTACGAGGCAAGGGTGTCGGAAATGGTGGAAACCTATCTCACAAGTATCCAGCCCGCAGAGAAGAAAACAAGAATGAAAGCGGCTGTACGGAAGGAATACGAGAACTTCAACATCCGCGACTATGTATAACAATGTAAAAGATGTAACTAAGATGCGAAAAAAGAAAACCGACTACGGCTAAATCATCGGCTTGCCACCGAATCCACTAAATCCAGAAGCCGGCTTTATCCGAAGCCGCAAGAATTAAAAAGTATCAATCGCTGAAGGGAATATCCGACCCCAAGGCACAAAAAACGAAAAAAGATTATGACAATGACATCGAAAAAGAAACAGTTCATCCTCGCAGCCCTTCTGCTGGCTGCCAACATTTCCGCCTTCGCTCAGGGTAACGGCATGGCGGGCATCACCGAAGCCACCAGCATGGTGACATCGTATTTTGACCCGGCGACAAAGCTCATCTACGCCATCGGCGCGGTGGTGGGTCTTATCGGGGGTATCAAGGTCTATGGCAAGTTCTCGTCCGGCGACCCGGACACGAGCAAGACCGCCGCAAGCTGGTTCGGTGCGTGTATCTTCCTGATAGTGAGTGCGACCATTTTACGCTCGTTCTTTCTCTAAACAGGCGTTTTCCATATGTAATTAAGGTAAAAGGACAATGGCTGAATACCCGGTAAACAAGGGCATCGGTCGTCCGGTGGAGTTCAAAGGGCTGAAGGCGCAGTACCTGTTCGTGTTTGCGGGCGGGCTGCTCGCTGTCTTCATCCTGTTTGTCATCCTGTACATGGCGGGCGTGAGCCAGTGGGTCTGCATCGGAACGGGGGTTGCTTCGGCTTCCGTCGTCGTGTGGCTCACGTTCCGGCTGAACGCAATGTATGGGGAACACGGGCTGATGAAGCTGGGCGCGGCACGGATGCGCCCACGCTACCTGCTCCACCGCAGACGGGTATGCCGTATGCTAAGACGGAAAAAGAAAGGAGGAAAAGCATGAGAAACGTAATGAAAGCCACCACGCTGGAGAGCCGCTTCCCGCTGCTGGCGGTGGAACACGGGTGCATCATCTCGAAGGACGCGGACATCACCGCAGCCTTCGAGGTGGAACTGCCGGAGGTCTATACCGTGACGGCGGAGGAATACGAGAGTATCCATGCCACATGGTGCAAGGCAATCAAGGTACTGCCCGACTATTCGGTACTGCACAAGCAGGACTGGTATATAAAGGAGCTGTACCGCCCCGACTGGGAGAAGGAAGGTACGGGCTTCCTGGCACGGAGCAACGGGATGCACTTCAACGAGCGCCCGTATCTGAACCACAAATGCTACCTGTTCCTGACCAAGACGACAAAAGAGCGCATGAGGCGGCAGAGTAACTGGAACACGCTGTGCCGCGGACATATCGTCCCGAAAGAGATACGGGACAGGGAAACGGCGGTGAAGTTCATGGAGGCGGTGGAACAGTTCGCCCGCATCCTGAACGATTCGGGGCACGTCAAGTTGCGCCGCCTGACGGACGACGAGCTTGCCGGCACGGAGAAGGAAACGGGTATCATAGGCAGATACCTCACCCTGTCGCTTGGCAACACGAACTGTCTGGAGGACATCGCCATGAGCGCGGAGGAGATGCGCGTGGGCAGCAACCGCCTGTGCCTGCACACGCTATCGGACACGGAAGACCTGCCGGCATCGGTGGAAACGGATTACCGCTACGAGCGTCTTTCCACCGACCGCTCGGACTGCCGCCTGTCCTTCGCCGCCCCGCTGGGGCTGCTGCTTCCCTGCAACCACATCTACAACCAGTACGTGTTTGTCGGCAACAGCGACGAGGAACTGCGTCGCTTCGAGAAGTCGGCAAGGAACATGCAGTCGCTCTCGCGCTACAGCCGCCAGAACGCCATCAACTGCGAGTGGATAGAGGAATATCTGAACGAAGCCCACTCACAGGGGCTGAAGTCTGTCCGCGCCCACTTCAACGTGATGGCGTGGAGCGACGACACGGAGGAGCTGAAACGGATAAGGAACGACGTGGGGAGCCAGCTGGCCTCGATGGGATGCGTGCCCCGCCACAACACGACGGACTGCCCGACGCTGTTCTGGGCGGGCATACCGGGCAATGCGGCGGACTTCCCGGCAGAGGAATCGTTCCACACGTTTGTCGAGCAGGCGGTATGCCTGTTCGCCGGAGAGACCAACTACCGGGACTCGCCCTCGGCTTTCGGCATCCGCATGGCAGACCGTATCAGCGGCAAGCCGCTGCATATCGACATTTCCGACCTGCCGATGAGACGGGGCATCACCACGAACCGCAACAAGTTCGTGCTGGGACCGAGCGGAAGCGGCAAGTCGTTCTTCATGAACCACCTGGTCAGACAGTATTACGAGCAGGGCACGCACGTGGTACTGGTGGACACGGGAAACTCCTATCAGGGACTGTGCGAGATGATACACCGCCGCACGCACGGACAGGACGGTATCTACTTCACCTATACGGAGGAGAAGCCCATCAGCTTCAACCCGTTCTACACGGACGACGGGGTGTTCGACGTGGAGAAGAAGGACAGCATCAAGACACTGCTGCTGACTCTGTGGAAAAGCGAGAACGAGCCCGCCACGAAAACGGAATCGGCGGAACTGGGAAGTGCGGTAAATGCCTATATCCTGAAAATCCAGCAGGACAGTAACATCGTGCCGTCGTTCAACACGTTCTACGAGTACCTGCGGGACGTGTACCGCAAGGAAATGGAGGAACGCTACATCAAGGTGGAGAAGTCGGACTTCAACATTGACAACCTGCTGACCACGCTTCGGCAGTATTACCGGGGCGGACGCTACGACTTCCTGCTCAACTCGGCGGAGAACATCGACCTGCTGCACAAGCGGTTCGTGGTCTTCGAAATTGATGCGGTGAAGGACAACGCCGAGCTTTTCCCGGTGGTGACGATTATCATCATGGAGGCTTTCATAAACAAGATGCGCCGGCTGAAAGGCGTGCGCAAGCAGCTGATATGCGAGGAGGCATGGAAAGCCCTGTCATCGGCAAACATGGCATCCTATCTCCAGTACCTCTACAAGACAGTGAGAAAGTATTTCGGGGAGGCGATTGTGGTGACACAGGAAGTGGACGACATCATCAGCTCGCCCATCGTGAAGGAAAGCATCATCAACAACTCGGACTGCAAAATCCTGCTGGACCAGCGCAAATACATGAACAAGTTCGACCAGATACAGTCGCTGCTGGGTCTGACGGAAAAGGAGAAGTCGCAGATACTCTCGATCAACCAGTCCAACGACCCGTCGAGGCGGTACAAGGAGGTGTGGATAGGACTTGGGGGTACGCATTCGGCGGTATATGCCACGGAGGTGTCGATGCAAGAGTATCTCGCCTACACGACGGAGGAGACGGAGAAGATGGAAGTGCGCGAACTGGCGGAGAAACCGGGAGGCGACATGGAAGCCGCCATCCTTCAGGTGGCGGAGCGACGGAAAGAGGAACGGACGGGACAGTGAACCGGCAGGAAATATACAGTAAATGAAAAATAGAAAATGATTTATGAACCAACAGACTGACAACATGTACATTGATGACCGATACAGCGATGAAGCGCTGCGGAAACGGGAGGAAATCCGGGAGCATATCTCATGGTTCCGTGAGTTCCTGACATTCGGGACTTCGCTACCGGAACATATCAGAAGGCGATACGGACTGGAAGAGGACTACCAGCGGTACAAGAAACTGGAAATACAGGTTCACCGGATGCCTGCTGAACCGGATTGCAGGGGATATGGGAAGGAGCAACGCATGAAAGAACTGTGCGAGGCAGGAAGAGCCAAGGGAAAAATCACTCTTGCGGTGGAAAAGGCTTACGAAAGCATCTGCCCCGCTCCGGCACGGGACTATCTGGAAGAAAAATATCAGGAACTGCTCTATCTGAGAGGTATGGTGTACCGGAAAGACTATGACGACCCGATGTGGTACAAGCCGGAAATCCTGAACAAATACGGCATTGACCACAAGGAACCGCGCGAAACGGTGCTCAAGCAGGTGGAAAAGGCATACCGGGAACTGGATGCCCGATTCTGCCGGATGACGGGCAAGAAGCCGGATGCGGACGAGCTGTTCGGCAAACCCGCAGTACGGCAGTCGGTACCTGCACAGAAGGAGGTGCCGGAGAATGGCGCAAGGGAAAACCGCATGTGCAGGCGTAAAGGCAGAAGACCGGGATTCTGACGGAAAAGGAAACCGGGCGGACTACGGTTACGGAGAAAAGAAAAAAGGATTGAAAAAAATGAAAGAACGAAACTTAAAGAAGACAAGAAAATGAACATCAAACTGACGAAGACCGAAAGGCTGCTGCTGTGCGGCGGTCTGGTAGGCATGGCATCGCTGATGCTGCAAGCCTGTGATATAATGGCAAAAGAAGACGGCGACACCCGCGACAGAATCTGCGGAAACTGGGAAAACGCGGAAGCCGGTCCCGACATACTGGTGTACAGGGAGGGAGAATCATATAAGGTGACACTGTTCAGACGCAAGGGCGTACGCCGCGTACTGAGACCGGAAACCTATCTGCTGCAGAGGGAGGAGAACGGCAACCTGTATATGAACACGGGGTTCCGCATTGACGTGGCATACAACGAGGAGACGGATGTGCTGACATTTTCGCCGGGCGGTGACTATGTCCGGGTGAACACGGATGCAGGTGACGGCGAAAGGACAAAGGAGAAAGAGAATATGCAATAGCAACTTAACGAACCACTAAATCCCAAAAAAGAATGAGAATGAGACAGAAACTGAAAATACCGCTGATTGCGGTCTGCCTGTGCCTTGCGGGGACAGGCGGGGCAAATGCCCAATGGGTGGTGTCCGACCCCGGAAATCTTGCGCAGAGTATCATCAACTCCGCCAAGGAGATGGTGGAGACAGCCGGGACGAAGGCAAACACCCTGAACGGCTTTCTGGAAACGAAGAAGGTGTTCGAGCAGGGAAAGGCGTATTACGACGCACTGAAATCAGTGCACGACGTGGTAAAGGGCGGCGCGAAGGTGGCGAAAAGCATCTCTCTGGTAATGGAAATATCGGAAATCTATGTGGACAACTACCAGAAGATGCTCTCGGACGAGAACTACACGCCGGAGGAGCTTGCCGCCATCTCGTCGGGCTATGCGATGCTGATAGACGAAAGTTCGGACGTGCTGCAGGACCTGAAGAATGTGGTGAACGTGACGGGCATGTCACTGACGGATGCGGAAAGGCTCGCCATCATAGACAATGCCTACCGCAGCCTGATGAACTACCGCAACCTCGTGCGCTACTACACGAACAAGACCATATCGGTGTCGTACCTGCGGGCGAGAAAGAAGAACGACATGGACCGGGTGATGGCACTCTACGGGAACTCCAACGAAAAATACTGGTAGCCTATGGGAGAGTTTGACAACCTGCACCAGATACTCCTCTCGCTGTATGAGGAGATGATGCCGCTCTGCTCGGACATGGCAGGAGTGGCAAAGGGGCTTGCCGGACTGGGCGCCCTGTTCTATGTGGCGATGCGCGTATGGCAGTCGCTCGCCCGTGCCGAGGCGATAGACGTGTACCCGCTGCTGCGGCCGTTTGCCATCGGACTGTGCATCCTCTTCTTCCCGACCATCGTGCTGGGAACGATGAACTCCGTTCTGGGAGTAATCGTACAGGGGACGCACTCGATACTGGAGGAACAGACCTTTGACATGGAGAAGTACAGGGAACAGAAAGACAGGCTGGAATACGAGGCGATGATGCGCAACCCGGAAACCGCCTATCTCGCCTCGGACGAGGAGTTCGACCGCCAGATAGACGAGCTGGGCTGGTCACCGTCGGACATGATCACCATGACGGGCATGTACATGGACCGTGCGGCGTACAACATCAAGAAGAGCGTGCGTGACTGGTTCCGCGAGCTGCTGGAGCTGATGTTCGCAGCTGCCGCCCTTGTCATCGACACGCTCAGGACGTTCTTCCTGGTGGTGCTGTCGATACTGGGACCCGTCGCCTTCGCCTTCTCGGTATGGGACGGCTTCCACTCCACGCTTTCGGCATGGTTCAGCCGCTACATACAGATTTACCTGTGGCTGCCCGTCTCCGACCTGTTCAGCACGATACTGGCGAAGATACAGATACTGATGCTCCAGAATGACATCGAGGCGATGCAGGCAGACCCGAACTTCTCGGTAGAGGCGAGCAACGGGGTGTACATCGTGTTCCTCGTTATCGGCATCGTGGGATACTTCACCATCCCGACGGTAGCCGGATGGATAATCCAGGCCGGTGGCGGAGTGGGCAGCTACAACAAGAACATCGGTACTGCGGGCGCCCTTGGCGGCAGTCTGGCAGGTGCGGCAGCCGGAAACGTGGCGGGACGCACGGGCAAGTTTATCAGAAAACAGGCCGGACGGCTGCTGAAAAGAAAATAGCCTGATAACCGGGGCGGTACCCTGGCATAGCTGCTGTGCCACCCCGGGAAAGCATACCAAAATGATTTTACAAACCATAAAAAACAGAAAGAATGGAGTTCAAGAGCCTGAATAACATAGAAACGAGTTTCCGGCAGATACGACTGTTCGGAATCATCTACACGGCGGTATGTGCCGCCATCGTCCTCTGCTCGGTGGTATGCGCCTTCCGCTTCGCCGAAGCGCAGAGGCAGAAGATATACGTACTTGACGGGGGAAAGAGCCTGATGCTCGCCCTCTCGCAGGATCTGTCGCAGAACCGTCCGGCGGAAGCAAGGGAGCATGTGCGCCGCTTCCACGAGCTGTTCTTCACCCTCTCGCCGGAGAAGAGCGCAATCGAGCACAACGTGAAGCGTGCGCTGCTGCTGGCGGACAGAAGCGCGTACAACTACTATGCCGACTTTGCGGAAAAGGGATTCTACAACCGCATCATTGCGGGGAACATCAACCAGGTGCTCCAGGTGGACAGCGTGGTCTGCAACTTCGACCACTATCCCTATGAGGCACGCACCTACGCAAGGCAGATGATCATCAGGGAAAGCAACGTGACGGAGCGCACGCTGGTAACGACTTGCCGGCTGCTCAACGCGAGCCGCTCGGACGACAATCCGAACGGGTTCACCATAGAGGGATTCACGATACTGGAGAACAGGGACATCAGAAGCATGGAGAGATAGGCGTATGGGAAAGATGAATATTCTGACGGGAAAATGCGCTGCCGTTCTCAGGGACAAACTGCACAGGAGACTGGACGCACTGTCGCCGAAGGCAAGGCTGGCGGTCATTGCCGGGATGTTTGTCCCCTTTGCCGCCGGATGCCTCTATACGACAGCCACCGCCATTGCCGACTTCGGAAAAAGTGAAAAGGAGTTGGAGATACGGCATATCGAAAATTTGAACCTGCCCGTGCAGGAGAGTGATAACTTATATAATAATGTATATGGAAACGAAAAAAGAACAGAAGAATGAAACGAAAGAGAAAAAGCCGCTGACAGAGGAACAGCGTCAGCTTAGAAGGAAGATGCTGGTCTATCCGCTGATGGGGCTGACCTTTCTGGGCTGCATGTGGCTCATCTTCTCCCCTTCGCAGGAGGACAGGAATAAGGAACGGCAGGGACAGGGATTCAACACCGACATGCCACAGCCGGAAGACTCCAAAATCATCGGTGACAAGGCTAAAGCCTATGAGCAACAACAACTGGAGAACAGGCAGAAGCAGCGCCGGGGCATGGTGGGCGACCTGTCCGCGTTCTGGAACGACAAGACGGAAGGAACGGACACGGCAGACGGAACGGACGACTGCCGCCTGGCACAACCGGAAACATCGCCGAAGACGGGCGGAAGCGGAATACAGACAGGCATCCGCTCTTCGGCTGCCGCCAATGAGCGGCTGAACACCTCGCTGGGTACGTTCTATGAGCCGCCGAAGGAGGACGCCGAGAAGAAAGAGCTCAGGCAGCGCATCGACGAGCTGGAACGCATGGTCATGGAACAGGAGAAACAGCCCGCAAGGATGGAGGAACAGGTCGCCCTGCTGGAGAAGTCGTACGAGCTGGCGGCAAAGTACCAGAACGGAGGAAACAATGCCGCGCAGACCGCACGGACCGATGGGACGGAAATGATGGAAAGCAATGCCGGCGAAAAGAAAATGAAGGCTGAACCAGTGAGCGGCGTGCACCCGTCAACGGTGTCCGCCCTGCCGCAGCCCCTGACAGATTCCGCCTTTATAGCGGACTACGGGGGCGAAAGGAACTACGGGTTCCACACTGCCATCGGCAGTACGGAGGCACCGGGAAAGAACACCATAGCAGCCTGCGTGCAGGGCGACCAGACGGTAACGGACGGACAGACGGTAAGGCTGCGGCTGCTGGAGCCGATGCGTGTGTCGGGCAGGACTGTTTCACGAAACACCACCCTTGTGGGGACGGCACGCCTGCAGGGTGAGCGTCTGGAGATAGGCATCACCTCGTTGGAACATCAGGGGAACATCGTCCCGGTGGAACTGGAGGTGTACGACAATGACGGACAGGCGGGCATTTTTGTGCCCGGCTCGATGGAAACGGACGCGGCAAAGGAAATCGGTGCGAACATGGGCAGTTCGCTCGGAAGCAGCATCAACATCTCGACCGATGCGGGGGCACAGCTCGCCTCCGATCTGGGAAAGGGCGTGATACAGGGAGTCTCGCAGTATATATCGAAGAGGATGCGCACGGTAAGGGTGCATCTGAAATCGGGATACAGGGTGCTGCTGTATCAGGAAAAATAGACAGCAAGAGACGAAAGAAAAAAGAACATTCAAATTTTATCAACCACTAAATCCAACGTAAAAATGAGTATCAGAAAAGTAATGATGATGTTTGCCCTTATGACGGGCATTGTCTGTGCAGGACACGCACAGGAAGTGAAAAACGACAGCACCGCCACCACGAAGGCGGAGGAGCTGAAACTGGTAAAGGACGTCTGTCCGCAGACGGAGGAGGACGGCGACCTGTATCACGGACTGACCAGGAAACTGATGTTTGACCGCATGATACCGCCGCACGGTCTGGAGGTCACGTATGACAAGACGGTACATATCCTGTTTCCCTCGGCAGTGCGCTATGTGGATCTCGGCTCGCCCAACCTTATAGCGGGCAAAGCGGACGGCGCGGAGAACGTCATCCGCGTGAAGGCGACGGTAAAGAACTTCCGCACAGAGACGAATATGAGCGTCATCACGGAGGACGGGTCCTATTATTCGTTCAACGTGAAATATGCCGACGAGCCGCTGCTGCTCAATGTGGAGATGAAGGACTTTATCCATGACGGCAGCACGGTGAACCGCCCGAACAACGCGCAGGAAATCTATCTGAAGGAACTGGGAAGCGAAAGCCCCATGCTGGTGCATCTCATCATGAAGTCGCTGCACAAGGAGAACAAGCGCAAGGTGAAGCACATCGGCTGCAAGCGTTTCGGCATCCAGTATCTGCTGAAAGGGATATATGTCCACAACGACCTGCTTTACCTGCACACGGAGATAAAGAACCAGAGCAACGTGCCGTTTGACGTGGACTACATCACGTTCAAGATTGTGGACAAGAAGGTGGCGAAACGCACCGCCATTCAGGAACAGGTGCTGTTTCCGCTCCGCGCGTACAACTATGCGGTGCGCGTGGCCGGGAAAAAGTCCGAGCGCACGGTGTTCTGCCTGCAGAAGTTCACCATCCCCGACGGCAAGCAGCTGGTGGTGGAAATGAACGAGAAGAACGGCGGGCGTCACCAGACGTTCACCGTGGAGAACGAAGACCTGGTACAGGCTGAAACCATCAACGAACTGCGTGTACGATGAAAGGCAAGGCGGTGTTTTTAGCAATGCTTCTGTCCGTCCTTCTTGCAGGACGGGCGGAAGCCCAGCGATGCCTGCCGAAGATGCGGGGCATTGAGATGAAAGCCGGAATGACCGGGGCGGACGGCTACTGGCTGGGAGCCGCACTGTCGAGCTATGCAAGGGGCGGCAACAAATGGGTGTACGGAGCGGAATACCTGCAGACCAACCATCCGTACAGGAGCGTGAATGTTCCCGTGGCACAGTTCACGGCGGAGGGCGGTTTCTACTACAACTTCCTGTCGGATGTGAAAAAGACGGTGTTCTTCTACGCGGGGGCGTCAGCCCTTGCCGGATACGAGACGGTAAACTGGGGAGAAAGGACGCTGTATGACGGGGCAAGTCTGAACAACAGGGACGGCTTCGTCTATGGCTGCGCCGCCACGCTGGACATGGAGCTGTATCTTGCGGACTTCATCGCACTGACGGCTTCGGTAAGGGAGCGTTTCCTATGGGGCGGCAGTACGGGCGTGTGCCGCACGGAGTACGGGATAGGTATAAAGTTCATTATCAACTGACGGCAATCATGAAGAAGGAAGCGATAAAAAAGGAATGGCATGTACCGGAGAAGTATCATGCCCAGGTACGGGAAAAGCCGGAGACTTTCTATAAAGTTCCGCACGAATACCGCAGCCCGCAGCTTTGTCTGGAGGCGGTGCGCGGATGGGGATACAATCTGGGAATAGTGCCGGAAGAAATGAAGACACGCGAGATGTGCCGGGAAGCGTTCAACGCCAGTCCCGACCTCGATTACGGGCATTGCGCCATCATCGGCTTCATGCCTTTTGCGGACGTGGTACTCGAATGCCTGAAGGACTCCGCCGGAGGAACGGACATGACGGATCTTGCGGCGACTGTCCGCCCGGAAGTCATGGACAGGGAGATTGCCGGTTTTCTTGTCGGGAAGGACGGGCACTGCCTGCAGTATGTACCCGTGCACCTGCAGACGGAAGAGCTTGCGCTGATGGCAGTCAGGACATCGGGGAATGCGGCGCTGCTGCACCGCAGCGTACGTGAGGACATCAAAACGGAAAAGGTCTATATGGCAGGTATGGAAGAGGACTGTTTCCAGTCGTTCCTGCATATCCCGCCGGACAGACGTACGCCGGAAATATGCCTCGTGGCGGAAAAGCTGTATCCGGACGTGGTACGTGCAAGACCGGACTCCATACCGGAGGCGGTCAGGAACGGATGCAACATATATACGCTGGGGAATCTGCTGGAAAAGGCCTGCGGTGAGAGATTCGATGCAGGTACGGTAAAGCGGGTCTATGAAGGCAAGCCGCTGCGGGTGAAGCAGTTCACCACACCGACAGGAGTGATGAATGATACGGTTATCCGCTTCTCGAAGGAGAACAGCCGGTTCCAGTATGACCAGCCTCATAAGAGCAGGATGATAAAACGGGGGATGAAGCCATGAGTACGGAAACGGAAATAGACAGAATGAAGAGGATACCGATTGAGGAGTTCCTCGCACGGCTGGGTCATTCGCCCGTGCAGCGCAGGACAAACGCGCTGTGGTACAAGGCTCCGTACAGGGAGGAACGCACGGCATCGTTCAAGGTGAACATGGAGCGAAACCTGTGGTATGACTACGATGCGCCCATATAGGCTACACAATAAATATCTCTATGGCAAGAGATTAGGTTA
>OOCR01000568.1_pt1 | contig 28098 bp, 19 predicted proteins | sample 1671491 | NCBI WGS metagenome assembly OOCR01 (sample SAMN06348162, study PRJEB24527) | human gut metagenome | biome: human gut; feature: ankylosing spondylitis patient; material: feces | host: Homo sapiens | place: China | collected 2015-10
GCCTTGTGGCCTTTGTGTCCGGCTCGGCCTATGGCATCTTTTTTGCCGCCAATGCCCCCAACGCCGACACAATTACCGTGCAACAGGCAGTAGAAACACTGACAGCAGAATACCGCGACAGGCTGGAAGAAATCTCCAACAGCGTACAGCATGACCGCCAAGACATTACAGCCAACGATGATGTGTACTTCATCCGTTGGCAGGATGTCTTGGCAGTCTTTTCATCGTATGTATCCGGCAATGAACAGGGCACACCTGTTGCGGCGCTGACAGAGGAACAGGTGGATAAACTGCGGGAAACTATGTGGGCAATGAACGCAGTGGACTATTCCACCCACCCGGAGTCGACTACCATAGACACTACCGATGAGGACGGCAACCCGACTACCACAGAAATCACCGAAACTGTCCTTGTAATCGAACTGACCCACAAAACACCCGACGAGATGGCGGCGGATTATCATTTCACCACCCGCCAGAACACCTACCTGCAACTCCTGCAAGACCCGCAGTATGAGGAATTGTGGGCAGAATTGCTCGGCGGTTTTGCACAGGGAGGCGGGGAACTTATGAACCCGGACAGCACCCGCATCCCGACAGGCACCCTGCAATGGCCGCTGCCTGTCGCGGGTACGATTACTTCTCAATTTGGTCACCGCGTGGACCCCATCACCGGCGAGGTAAGCTCCCACACCGGCACCGACATTGCCTGTGCCGAGGGTACGCCGATTCTTGCTGCGGCAGACGGCATCGTCATCGTTGCCAACGGTCTTGACAGTTGGGGCGGCAGCTACGGTTACTACATTCAAATCGACCACGGCGGCGGGCTGGAAACACTGTACGCCCACTGTTCGTCCATCTGCGTCACCACCGGTCAGCAAGTACAGTCGGGACAAGTCATAGGCTATGTCGGCCACACAGGGCGGGCAACAGGGAGCCATTTGCATTTCGAGATACACATAAATAAAATTAGGAAGGACGCAATGAGTTATTTCGGGATGTAATATTGTGAACAGATTTACAAATTGCAGCCGGTCACGGTCTGCTCAGCGCACGATCAGGACATAGGGATCAAACAGTTGTTCATGCAGCTCGTCCATGGCCTGTTCGGGGTCGGAAATATCGGTCAGCCAGAGCGAATAGTCATACTGGCAGAATCCGGACAAATCCATCTTGAAGTTTGTTTCCCAGTTGTTGTTCATAACCCAAGAATACAACGGGCGGGCATTGTTTTCTGCTGCGCCGTCGCACAGGCGGATGGGGTGATGCTGCATCTCGCCGGTATAGAACATGGGAACATCTCTGGCTGCAATCAACACGCTGCCTTCGGGGGAAAGGCGTGCCGCGCCGTCATCCGACATATAGAATTCCATGCAGGTGCCGGGCAGCTGGTCAATGCCGGGGCGGAAAGCCTCACGCGCACCCTTGCGAAGCACGGTTTCGTTGCCGAGACGGTTCAGATCAAGCGACAGGAAAACACTCTCCACTTCGTCCGAAATTGTCTTGCCAAGTTCCAGGGTAAAGTCAATACGGGGAATGGCTTCATACAGCTTCAGCAGAACATCAGCTTTTACTGTACCGGCAAGGCTGTAATGCAGACGCAACTGGGTGAACACAGGACCATGTTCCATGCAGGTGATTTCCATCAGTTTTCCGATGTGCGTTTCTGCGTGTTTGCCGCGAATATTGCGACCCAGTGCACGGCGCTCTTCGTAAGAAGAGAATGGTACCTCCTGGTGCAGCGGCGTGCGCTGGTACACCGGCGTGAAGAATGGAATGGCAGTACCGGCCATTTCGGTTCCGGTGCGCTTATCCACAAACGAAGTGATGCCATCGCCCGGCTTATAGCAGATGCGGAAGAATTTGTTTTCCACTTCATACGGCAGGCGGTACGTCACCGGGTCGTAGTCATTCACAATATCCCGTACTTCTTCAGCGCCCATATAGCAGTGACGTGTATTCAGCGTTTCCGGAGCTTTGTGACGGGCAGCGTAGGTGTATTCTTTTTCTTCGCCGTAAGACAGCGTATCAATAAAGCTGATTTTGCGTCCGCGCGGGTGAGGGGATACCTGGCAGGTGTACAGGTTTCCTGCCAAATCACGCACCTCAACATCTTCAAGTGCAAGGGTTTCAATATAAAACTCGATCAGCTGGGGTTGGCTCGTGTAGCTGACGCCTACCGCACGCACAGTACCGGTGGTGTTGTAGTAGCGCAGCATATCGCCTTTCTTCTCGGCAATGGAGCAAAGCATAAGGGAGGCGGCTTCATGCGCCTTGGATGCGTAGCTGTTCTTACGCATATCCAGGTTCAGAACCATCGTGTCATATGGGTTGGTAATAGTAGAAGAATGTCCCCATGTATGCTCTGCATACAGCATCAAGTTGTCCTGCACGGCTTCTGCCAGCGCCGGATAGTGTGTTTCTGCATCCGGGTCCAGACGGTTTGCAAGCTGCCAACGGTGGTCGGCATCCTTGTAGTGCTTGACCGCATAGGGGGTACTGCCGACACCATTGGCCCACCAGTCCGTCCAGTCACCGCGGTAAACAGGTGCATCCGTAAGTTTCGGTGCGATGGCAGCGTACAACTCCTGCAGCGAAACCATCTCAACGCGTACTTCCTGACCGTACTTTTCGTTGTAAGCACGGATGGTTTCCATAATCTCGGCAGACGGCGGCGCATTATCGCTGAAAACACCGGACACTGCGGTTACAATGAAATCGTATGGATAACCCTCGGTTTCACATTCGGTCAGATACTTGTCAAGATTTGTATGCAGCTGATCCGAGAAGGAAGTGCCGGCGTCGGCATCTTCACCCAGACGGTTGCGCATCATCCAGTTGACAGCGTGGTTGGGCTGAAGCCCCAGCACATTGCCCAGATTATAATGCTCACCGTTCCAGACCAGCAGCCGCTGACCGGACGCATTTTCCCAGAAGAAAGCATTCTGGTTCTGGTACAGCGGATACATACCGTGGTGGCAGTGAACATTCGTGAAGAAGAACTCCACACCGTTTTCAATCATGGCGTCACGGTAGCCCATGGAAAAGCCATTGACATCGGCTGCCATGGCTGTGTGAATTTTTGTGCCAAACGGTTGCAGCTTGTCCTGCCATTTGGCCAGACGCTTGCCGAATACATCCGCATTGACAAGATCGTTGAAGTTCAGATAGTTGGCCGAAATACCGATTTTGCCTTCCTTGACAAAACGGGCGAAGTCAGCGCGGTCGTCCTCACTGGCCTGTTTCCAGAACTCCTCTACGCAGTACAGCGTTTCGCAGTTCCAGCGGAAGTCAGCATATTCCGGCTGACGCATCATCGACAGCACGGTTTTGATATAGTTGACCTGAATTGCAATAACGCGTTCCTGCAGATCCGTGTAGCCTATGTCCGTGTGGGAATGGTGGACAACATAGACCGTCTTGATGGAATGTGCCATGATAAAATACCTCCTAGTATTTGATTTGCGGTTTTCGGGGGAAAGCCACAGACTTTTGAGATTGATAAAATGTCGGCGATTCTACACCGGATGTGCCACAATGCATACCGGTACAGGGCAGGAGATTCCCGCTTTTTCCGGTTCCAGACGTCCCGTCTTTTCATCCCTGCGGAAGCAGGTGATGCAGCCGCTGTCCTGATTGGCAGCCAGCAGCATATAGGATAACTCAGTTGCGAACACAGGCAAGAATGACCTTGACCTCGCTGCCGTCCGGGCTGTAAATTTCATAATCGCCGGCTGCCTGAGGAACAATGCAGGTTTCGGCATAGTGCAGCTCCAGAGGAGGGAACGCATCGCTTTTGCTGCGCAGAACCGCCCGCGTACCATCAACCAGGTTCAGCATATGCACACTGCCGTTGCGATGTACCGGCAGGGCAGAAGATGTTGTAAAGCGGAATGTGTCCAGAAACTCCCGTTCATGCAGACCGGTGCGCACAACCGTTCCGTTTTCGCCGGTATAAACTTCTGCCACTGCGTTGACAAGGTTTCTGTGAACCCATTCGGTATTACGGTACCATTGGATGTTGGCTGCACCATGTTCAAGGTGGATGGGGCGCGGTTTGCCGTCAAGGTCAACACGACCCCAGTCCCACAGCTTGAATGTGAAAATATAGGGTGTAGCGCTGATTTCCAGCACCATGGTATCTGCACCGGAACAATGCACAGTGCCGGCCGGAATCAGCACATGGTCGTGCTTCTTGACGGGAATCTTGTTGACAAATTTTTCTGCCGGGAAAGGCTTGCCGCCGTTCTGGGCCGTCTGCAGGGCGTCGATCATTTCTTCCGGCTTTGTACCGGCTTTAATGCCCAGATAGACGCAAGGGGCTTCGCCGGCAGCATCCAGAAGATAGTAGCTCTCATCCTGTGTATAGTGCATATGGAAATGGCTCTGGATGTATTCGGTCAGGGGGTGAACCTGAAGCGAAAGGTTCTGCCCGTGCATGGTGTCCAGCATATCAAAACGAATGGGAAATTCCTTGCCGAAGCGTGCATGAACACGGTCACCCAGAAGCTCACGCGGGTGCGCATAGACAAGGTTGAGCGCCGGCGTTTCCACAACACAGGAACCGAAATCCAGCAGCAGGCTGTTTTCCTCCGGAACGCCGTCAAAGCTCCAAGCATAGTTGCTGCCGTTTTCGGGCAGGTCAAAATGCGTTTTCATCCAGTCGCCGCCCCAAACGCCCGGGTCAAAGTAAGGCACCATGCGGAACGGCTGTGCCGCAGCTTTGGATAGTGCATCGCGGTAAGTATATCTGTGTCTGGATGTGGGCGGTACGGAAATCAAGGCTGCGCCTCTGGATAAAAGAGGAAATTTTCTGGCACCTGTCCGCCATTTCCCGGCAATGGCCGGCGCGGACAGGCAAACGTTGCTTGAAAACTTTGGTTGGATTTTTAGCAGTATCTGCCCGGAAAATGCTCTTCCCATTGAAATTGATCTTGCGTTTCCCGGACCGTTTGACTATAAAAACGGCATCTGCCTTTTACAAGGGCTGGACAAATACGATGCACTGTACGGCTGCAATCTGCGCCGAGCATTCTCCGAAATCAGCGGCTTGCTGGAGCAAAAAATTCAATTCATCAATGATGCAGCGGCCTTTGCGTTGGGGGAAATGGCCTTTGGTCAGGCGACGCAAGCCGGGCGAGCTCTGTTTGTAGCAGTGGGAACCGGCTGCGGCAGTGCATTTGGGGTGAACGGATTTCTGGCTGAAGAAGGTACACCCGGTGTGCCGCCAAACGGATATTTTTATAATGCACCGTTTCGGGACAGCTGCGTAGACGACTATATTTCCCGGCGGGGGCTGGAAAAGCTGTCCGGCGAGATGCTGGGGGTGCCGCTGGATGGTCGTGCGCTTGCTGAACGCATCGCCGCCGGGGACGAACGGGCCAAAGCCTGTTTCCGGTGCTTTGGTGAACAGCTGTGCGATGCATTGCAGCCGCAGATCGAAGCATTCTGTCCGGACACGCTCTGCATGGGGGACAGATTATGGCAAGCGCGGCATTATTTCTGCACCCGTTGGAAAAACTTTGTACAAACAAGAAGATTACTTTATATATTACACAGGATACTTCTCTGCGGACTATGCAGGGGCTGACAAGAGCTGCCAGCCGGTAGGCATATATCAATCTGCTTATATATCTGGAAAAATTTCAGTCCATGGAGCACTTCAAACAGGAACTCGTCGAATATCTGGATTACTACAACAACCGCAGAATCAGGGCAAAACAAAAGGGCTTGCCGCCTGCAATTCACAGACAACAAACCCTTTCGGCTGCTTGAACAATTTTTACTTCAAAATATGACCCTGACTTTTTGGGATCACCTCAAAACCGCGGATGTCCTGCTATTTATTTGGCGAAAAAACCATGTAGCTGATTGCTTTATAGAATAGACTCGGCAGGCTTTGAAGCTTTTGAATCGGATGCCAGCACGCCGCGGTAAAGCACTTCGGAAGAAACATAACTGACTTCGGGCGCCGCTTTCGGGTGTTCTATCGCAAAAAGAATTTTGGTGGCCAAGCGAGATCCGATGGTTTTCGGCTTTACATCTACGGTTGTAATACGGTCGGCAACGTTCAAATATTCGCTGTTGTTGTCAAAGCCCGTCAGTACGATACGACCTTCAGGGTCTATCCCTTTTTCTTCAAGATAACGCTGGATGAAATGAGCAATATAGTCGCTGGCACAGACGATACCGTCCGGCATGGTTGGCAAAAAGTCCAGAAAGTGACTGATTTCCTCATAATGGGTACGAAGACCCAATGACCCGGTAAGGTAAAGACTGGGGTTTGGAATGATCCCATGCTCATGCAGCGCATCCAGAAATCCCTCGTAGCGTTCTTTGTTTGTCTGGGCATATTCTACATCGCCTATGAAACTGAGCTTTCGGCATCCATGACGGAGCAGATTGCTTGTAATCTGCCGGATAAGGTCACGACCCTCAATAATGAGCAGGTCCCCATGCAACTGGTTATAGGGGACAGAAGGAACCGTGTCCAGAAAAACCTTTGGTATAGGTAAAGAAGATAACAGCCGCAGCAAGGGGGCAGAATACGTGTTCAGTACAATGACACCATCTACTGTACCGTTTGTCAAAGGCTCCGGCAACACATAGCCCGCTTTGTAATTTGTGGGGAGATAGGTGTACATGAGGTTGACATTATGCTTGGAAAGATCCTTGGCAATCTGATGGATGATTTGCATCCAGAATAGAGAGGACTCCGGTCGGCACACGGCTACCGCCACAGTGCGTGAGTGGGGAGGCAGTTGAGCAGAGACGGTCGCAGTGGTATCCTGAGAGGGAGTGTGGAAATAGCCCATCTCGGTGGCTTTTTGATGGATTTGGGCACGCATAGAATCCGAAACGCCGGGACGGTTGCTTAGCGCTTTCCATACGGTGATTCTGGAAACAGAAAGAGCATCAGCAATATCCTGCATGGTTGGTTTGCTCATGAAAGAAAGCCTCCGTTTTTTGAGTTTATAGTAAGTATAGCACAATCATAAGAGAAAAGCAACACGAAAAGTTAACTTTTGCTAATGTTTGATGTTGAAAATGTTGGCTATCTTGCACAAAAAAACAATGCGAAAACCGTTGATATGCACGAATACAATGAAACGGTGCGCGATTTGTGCAAAATGACGATTGACAGGTACAAAAGTAAATGTTAATATTTGACTAACAAATGGCAACGAATGCTGACTATGGAGTTAACGCTTAGTTAGCACGAAATGCTGGCGGCTGTTAACACTTGGTTCGCCGAAAGAAAGGGGCACATTCTATGAAAAAGGATAAGTCGGCAGTTTCAGCTTCAACGAAGCCACGCCGCAAACGTTGGACGAGTGATGACACGGAGCTGACATTGCTGGGGCTTCCGGCAGCCATCTGGTACGCAGTCTTTTGCTACCTGCCCATGTTCGGTCTGATTATCGCATTCAAAAACTTCAAGATCACTCCGGGAAAGAGCTTCCTTTACAGCTTGTTCCACAGCGACTGGGCAGGGTTTGACAACTTCAAATTTTTCCTTACCAGCAACACCTTTGCCATGCTGCTGCGCAATACGCTGTTATATAACATCTTATTTATCGTATTGAACATTGTAATTCCGGTTACATTGGCTGTGCTTATCAATCAGATTTACAGCCGCATTGCTTCTAAAGCATACCAGACGATGATGTTCTTCCCGTACTTCCTTTCGTGGGTTGTTGTCAGCTACTTTGTCTACGCTTTTCTGAACCCTGACAAAGGTCTGATGAACACCATTATTCAGGCTCTTGGCGGCGATAAAATCATGTGGTATTCTCAGCCAAAATGGTGGCCGCTGATTTTGACTTTCATGCAGGTCTGGAAATCCATGGGCTATAATATGGTTGTCTACCTTGCAAGTATTACCGGCATTGACAGTACGCTGTACGAGGCGGCAACGCTGGACGGCGCGACCAAGTGGCAGCAGACCAAATATATTACACTGCCGGCACTGAAACCCATCATCGTTATGATGTTCATTCTGAATGTCGGCCACATCTTCTATTCCGATTTCGGCTTGTTCTATCAGGTTACGCAGGGTGTTCCCAACTCACTGTACAACGTTGCCAGCACATTTGACACCTATGTCTACCAGGCTTTGCAGAGCAATGTGACAATCGGCAGAACTGCTGCCGCAGGTTTGTTCCAGGCTGCATGCTGCTGCGCGACCGTTCTGGTTGCCAACTTCATCGTTTCCAAGATTGATGAAGAAAGCGCGATTATTTGATGAAGGGAGAACACACAAATGACTCTGGCAGAAAAGCATAAGATAAAGGCCGAAGAAAAAAAGCTGGAAAAAGAGGAAGCTCGTGCGAAGTTCCGCTTAAACCAGATTAAGCCGACAACGAATGCCTGCTTTAACATTCTGTTTGTACTGCTTTCCTTCGTCTGTCTGTTTCCGGTGTTCTACGTCTTTATGATTTCCGTTTCCTCCACGGATTCTATCACAAAGTACGGGTACAGGCTTTTCCCGGATACATATTCCACGGCGGCGTACACGTTCCTTTGGAATGAACGCGGAACGATTTTTAATTCACTCATAATTTCCGTGGTGGTCACGGTTATGGGTACGGTGCTGGGTGTGCTGCTGACCACAATGATTGGCTATGTGCTTTCCCGCCCGAACTACAAGCTCAAGGGCTTCTTCACTTGGATGGTGTTCATCCCGATGATTTTCAATGGCGGCATGGTTGCAAACTATGTGGTTGTTGCCAATATGCTGCACTTGAACAATACAATTTGGTGCTTGGTTCTGCCGCTGGCTATGAGCAGTTTCAATGTCATCATCTGTAAGACCTTCTTCCGAACAACGGTACCGGATTCCATCATTGAGTCGGCAAAGATTGACGGCGCATCCCAGATGAAAATTTTCTGGCGTATCGTGGTGCCCATCTCCAAGCCTGTTTTTGCCACAATTGCGCTGTTTTTGACCTTCGGCTACTGGAATGACTGGTTCCAGTCCGCCCTGTATATTTCGGATTCCAAGCTGGTATCCTTGCAGGCACTGCTGAACAACATGATGAAGAACCTGGAGTACATCGCCAATAACCCCAGCGCAGGTCTGAGTCTGCAGCAGTACCGTAACTCGATGCCGTCCGAATCCGTTCGTATGGCAATCGCAATCATTATCGTCATTCCCATTGCGTGCGCGTATCCGTTCTTCCAGAAGTACTTTATTTCCGGTCTGACGGTTGGTGCGGTTAAGGGCTAAGAGAAAGACTCTGAAAAAGAAAAACACTGTATAAGAACATCGATGCTAACAAATAAGCCCATTCAATTTTCCCACCACATTTGGTTCTGTTCCCCTATAAGGGGAATGAAGATACACAACTTTACACAAGCAAAGGAGAAAAACAGATGAAAAAGTTCAACAAAGTGCTTGCGCTGGGCATGGCCGGTTCCATGGCCCTCAGCATGGCAGCCTGCGGCGGCAGTTCCTCTTCTGCCTCCACCGGCACCGATGGCAGCAGCACCTCTACGGCTGCTCCTACGGCTGCTCCCTCCAAGGACGTCGTCACCCTGAAATGGGTGGCCGTTGGTTCTGGCATGCCTTCTAACTACGATGCATGGCTGGCACAGATTAACCCGTATCTGGAAGATAAGATCGGCGTCAACATCGACATGGAGGTTATCTCCTGGGGCGACTGGGACACCCGCCGCAATGTTATTGTGAACACCAGCGGTGAATACGACATCCTGTTCACCAACGTCAACACCTATAACAACGACGTCAATACCGGTGCTTTCCTGGATATCACCGATATGGTCAAGGAAGCGGCTCCTGAACTGTACGCTTCCGTTCCGGAAGATTATTGGAAAGCCTGCGAAGTGGGCGGACGTGTTTATGGTGTGCCTACCTACAAGGATTCTTCTCAGAGCGAGTACGTTGTCTGGGATAAGGCAAAGGTCGAGGCTGCCGGCTATGACTATACCAAGGAGCTGGGCATCACCGACCTGGATGAACTGACTGCGCCCCTGAAGGCTATCAAGGACACTGACGGCGAGGCTTCCTTCCCTCTGAACAAAAACGGCGGCGGCTACCAGTCCTATATGTATGACCAGCTTGGCGCCGGTCTGTATCCCCTGGGTGTGCGCTATGATGACAGCGAGGGTAAGGTTGTTGCTACTGTTGAGCAGGATGACGTCAAGCAGATTCTGAAAACCTTCCATGAGTGGTACAACGAAGGTATCATCAACTCTGACGCTGCAACCCGTCCCGAAGATGCAAACTACAAGGCTTGCTCCATTGCACAGGGCTGGTCCGGTGCGGCAATCACTTCCTGGGGTCCGCAGCTCGGCGTTGAGTGCGTTGCCCAGAAGTGGGGCCCGACCATCGTTTCCAATGAAACTGTCCGCGGCTCTATGAACTGCATCTCCGCTAACTGCGCCTATCCCGAAAAAGCACTGCAATTCCTGCAGCTGGTAAACACCGACACCTACGTCCGTGACCTGTTCTACTACGGCGTTCAGGGCGACAACTGGGATTACACCGATGACAGCAAAACCTTCGTCCATAAGAACAACGCGGATTGGTCTATGGCAGGTTACACCCAGGGCAGCTTCTTCGCTATCACCCCGACCGACGATTTCGATTTCAACCAGTTCGACGAAGTTAAAGAGCTGAACGAAAAGGCTGAGCCTTCTGTCCTGCTTGGTTTCACTCTCGACACCACCCCCATCGCTGATGAACTGGCAAACTGCATCCAGATTGCAGAGCGTTACAAGGGCGAGCTGCTGACCGGTACGGCTGATCCCGAAGTTATGGTTCCCCAGATGATGCAAGAACTGCGCGCTGCCGGCTTTGACAAGATCGTTGCTGAGGCACAGAGCCAGGTTGACGCTTTCATGGCTACCAATAAGTAATCTTTAAAAAATCCAAATACTATCCCTGCAGGCAGGGAAACCTTCGGGAGCGGAACGCTGAGTTCCCGCTCCCGATTTATTTTAAGTACACAAGGAGAATCAAGTATGGCTAAAATCATCGGCAGCGCACTGCCCAATATTCCGTGGCAGGAACCGCCTGCAAACACCCGCACCCCTTTCTGGCGCTATGATGCAAACCCCATCATCGGTCGTGACGGCAACGCCCGTTCCAACAGCGTGTTCAACAGCGCCGTTGTACCTTTCAAGGATGGCTTTGCCGGCGTATTCCGCTGCGACAGCCTGTCCATCAGCATGGATATTTTCGCAGGCTTCAGCAAGGACGGTCTGCACTGGGATATTGAGGATACCCCGATTCATCTGGTAGGGGACGACCCGGAGGTCACAACCCGTGAATACCGCTATGACCCCCGTGTATGCTATATGGACGGCAAATACTATGTGACCTGGTGCAACGGCTACCACGGACCCACCATCGGCATTGCGTGGACGGATGACTTCAAGACATTCCACCAGTTGGAAAATGCCTTCCTGCCGTACAACCGTAACGGTGTCCTTTTCCCGCGCAAGATTCAGGGGCGCTACATGATGATGAGCCGCCCGAGCGATACCGGGCATACCCCCTTCGGCGATATTTTTGTCAGCCAGAGCGAAGATATGATTTACTGGGGACGCCACCGCTTTATGATGGGTGCTGTAAAAGGCGATGAATCTGCATGGCAGAGCATGAAAATTGGCCCCGGCCCCATCCCCATTGAAACCGATGAAGGCTGGCTGCTGATTTACCACGGTGTCATCAACACCTGCAACGGCTATGTATACCGCATTGGTGCTGCGCTGCTGGATATTGACGAGCCGTGGAAGGTAAAATACCGCGGCAAGGATTACCTGCTGGCTCCTCATGAGCTGTATGAGTGTGTAGGCGACGTGCCGAACGTGACCTTCCCCTGCGCCACCTTGACGGATGCCGCGACCGGTCGTATTGCGATGTACTACGGCTGTGCCGATACCGTGACCGGTCTGGCGTTCACCACGGTGGATCGTGTATTGGACTATATCAAGAAGAACTCTTTCTGATGTTAAAGGGGCAAAGAGATGCCACAGGATAACATTTTGCTGATACCACGATTTCGGTGTAGATACGTTCCACTAACGCAAACAAAAATGCAAAAAACAGCCAGCTTTGAATTGCTGGAAGCCTCGTTATGAGGGAAAGGAAAGACCTATGCGCACCATTGATTTTCTTGACAAGCGCGTCACAGGTATCTGCAATGAGCTGAAAAAGCTTTCTGTAAAACAGAAGTTTGAAACGAGCGACTGGCTCATAAAGCCGGGCAACTTCCTGCGCCCGGAAGATGCCGATGCAGACCCTGCACCGTTTGAACCCTTTGACAGCCGCACCATGCATTGGTACGGACCGGACAAGCATTACTGGTTCCGCGCGGATGTGACCGTACCGCAGGAAATGGACGGCAAACCGCTGTGGATGCACGTCTGCACCCAGATTGATGAGTGGGATGATGCCAAAAACCCGCAGTTCCTGCTGTTTGTGGACGGCAAGGTGACACAGGGCGTGGATATGAACCACCGCGACATCCTGCTGGACCGCTGCGCCAAGGGCGGTCAAAAGTACCGTCTGGAATTGCAGTCCTACACCGGAATCCTGCATACCGAATTCAACCTGATTGTAGACCTGCGGGAAATCGACCCCGAAATTGAGGGTCTTTACTACGATATGGTTGTGCCGCTGGAGGCTTTTCCCCGGTTGGAAGAGGACGGCAAAGCCCGCCGCGATCTGGAAAACGTGCTGAACGAGGCTGTCAATCTGATCGACCTGCGCACACCTTATAACGAGAGTTTCTATCAAAGCATTGCTGCTGCCCGCCGGTATCTGGCAAAAGCACTTTATACCGACCTTGCCGGTCATGAGGAAGTCATTGCAAGCTGCATTGGTCACACGCACATTGACGTGGCATGGTGGTGGACTGTGGCACAGACCCGGGAAAAAGTGTGCCGCAGTTTTGCAACTGTGCTGAAACTGATGGACGAATACCCCAACTACAAGTTTATGTCCAGCCAGCCGCAGCTGTATTACTTCCTGAAGCAGCGCTACCCCGAGCTGTATGAGCAGATCAAACAGCGCGTGACAGAGGGACGCTGGGAACCCGAAGGCGGTATGTGGGTTGAAGCAGACTGCAACCTGACCAGCGGAGAAAGTCTGGTGCGCCAGTTCCTGTACGGCAAGCGTTTCTTCAAGGAAGAGTTCGGTGTGGACAACCGCATCCTCTGGCTGCCGGACGTATTCGGCTATTCGGGCGCACTGCCGCAGATTATGGCAAAGTGCGGCATTGATTATTTCATGACCACAAAACTGGCATGGAACCAGTTCAACAAAATGCCTTACGACACCTTCAAGTGGCGCGGCATTGACGGCACCGAAATCCTGACCCACCTTGTTACAACGCTAGGGGTCGGTCAGAGCGAGAACGACTTCTTCACGACTTACAACGGCATCCTGCATCCCGATGCGCTGATCGGCGGCTGGCACCGCTACCAGCAGAAGGACATCAACAATGATATCCTGATTTCCTACGGTTACGGTGACGGCGGCGGCGGTCCGACCCGCGCCATGCTGGAAACCTCCACCCGTATGGAAAAGGGCATCGAGGGACTGCCCAAAGTGCGTCAGGCATTTGCACGCACCTACTTTGATGAGCTGGCTGAGCGTGTGAAGGACAACCGCCGCCTGCCCACATGGGAAGGTGAACTCTACTTTGAGTATCACCGCGGCACATACACCTCCATGGCGCGCAACAAGCGTTCCAACCGTAAGATTGAGCTGCACATGATGGACTTGGAACTGCTCAGCCTGCTGGCACAAGCCAAGGTCGCATACCCAGAGGCAGAAATCGACAAGCTGTGGCATGGAATCCTCATCAATCAGTTCCATGATATTCTGCCCGGTTCCTCCATCCACGAAGTATACGAAGTCACCAAAAAAGAGTATGCCGAGATGGAAGCCGAAATCACGGCACTGCGCGAGGAGCGCCTGGATGCACTGACCCCCGCCGGGGAAGGCGTTACCGTGTACAACACTACCGGCTTTGTCCGCAGCGATGTGGTTGAACTGGGTGATTGCAAGGCAGAGGCTTTGCAGGACGAAGCCGGCAATATCTATCCCGTACAAAAAACAGCCGATGGTGCCGTGGCGTTCCTGAACAACCTGCCTGCCAAGGGCAGCAAAACGTTTGCGGTCGTACCGGCACAGGTTTCGGCTGCGCCTTTTGAAATTGCGACCGATGGACATAAGATTGACACCCCGTTCTATACTGTCACCTTTGATGAACACGGTCAGATGACCGGCATCTTTGACAAAGAGAACCGCCGCGAAGTGCTCAAGCCCGGTCAGGCAGGCAACCTCTTCCGCGTATATGAGGATAAGCCCATCTATTATGACAACTGGGATATCGATATTTTCTATACCGAAAAGTTCTGGGATGTCACCGACCTGCAGGACTTCACATGGACGGAGAACGGTCCCGTGCGCGCCACACTGCACATCGAACGCAATTACAGCAACTCCACCCTGGTGCAGGATATCCATTTCTATGCAAAGCAGCGCCGGATTGAGTTTGTTACAACCGTGGACTGGCACGAACACCAGAGCCTGCTGAAGGTTCACTTCCCGGTAAATGTCCATACTGACGAAGCTACGTTTGAAATCCAGTACGGCAACCTGACCCGCAAGACGCACGCCAACACCAGCTGGGATCGCGCACGCTTTGAAAGCTGCGGTCAGAAGTGGATGGACCTGAGCGAAGGACATTACGGCGTCAGTATGCTGAACGACTGCAAGTACGGTCATTCCGTCAAGGATTCTGTGATTGGGCTGACCCTGATTAAGTCCGGCATTGAGCCGAATCCTACCACGGATCAGGAAGTTCACCACTTCACATATGCCATTTATCCGCACGCCGAAAAATGGCAGGCAGCCGGCACGGTGCCGCAGGCGTTCTTCCTGAACCAGCCCGCGTTGGCTGTGCAGGGCGGAAAGCCGGGCGAAAGCTTCAGCCTTGCCGGACTGGATGCACCCAATGTGGTGCTGGAAACCATCAAACGCGCCGAGGATGGCGATGGTGCCATTGTGCGTATGTATGAGTGCGAGAACAGCCTGACAAATGTCACCCTGGACTGGAACCTTCCCTTCCATGCGGCAGAAAGCTGCAACTGTCTGGAACAGCCCGACGGCGAGCCGGTTGAAGTCAAAGACGGCAAGATTACCTTTACGGTAAAGCCGTATGAAATCAAGACAATTCGTATCCGTTAAATAACAAAGTCCGAACATTCTGCACGGGCGGTTGGCAATGCGCCCGCCGCCCGTGCCTTTTTTTGGAGGAAATGATGATGGAGTTTATTCCGAATCCACATAAGATCGAACACTCTGCAGGGGTTCATATGCTGGACAATCAGAGCCGAATCACCCTGTGGCAGACCGAACCCGCCGCGTTGCTTTATGCACAGATGCTGCAGGGCTGCCTGCGGGAGTACGCCGGGCTGGAAGTACCGTTCACCCGCGGTAAGCCCCGGGCAGGTGACGCCGTACTTACGGTGGATACCGCCCTGCCGCAAAACCGTTACACGCTGAGCATTATGCCGGAATGCATCACGCTGAAAGCCGGCAGCGATGAAGCACTCTGCAACGGTGTGCAGACACTGTGCCAGTATATTGAACAGCACGGAGCCGTACTGCCCGCACTGGAAATTGAGGACTGGCCCGATCTTGCCAACAGAGGCTATTATCAGGACTGCTCCCGCGGACGTGTCCCGAAGCTGGACTACCTGAAACAGGTGGCAGATATTCTCTGCCGCTACAAGATCAACCAATGGCAGCTTTATATTGAGCACACCTATCTTTTCCGTGACCTGAGCGAAGCATGGCGTGAGGATACGCCGCTGACCGCGCAGGAGATCATGGAGCTGGATGATTACTGCGCAGCCCGGCACATTGAACTCGTTCCTTCCTTGTCTACCTTCGGGCATATGTACCGTATTCTCAGCACAAAAACCTGTTGCGACCTCTGCGAGCTGCCTGACTCGGAAAAGATTCCGTTCAGTTATACCTATGCAGGGAATCACCATACCCTGAACGTATCCAATCCCGATGCGCTGGGGTTTGTAAAAGGGCTGATTGACGAATACCGCCCGCTTTTCCGCAGCAGCAAATTCAATATCTGTGATGACGAAACGTTCGATTTGGGCAAGGGGCGCAGCAAGGCACTCGCCGAGGAGCAGAGCGAGCGCAGCCTGTATCTCAGCCATGTGAAAGCGCTGTGCGAATATCTTGTTGCACAGGGGGTGACACCGCAGTTCTGGGGCGACATCATGTGGCGTTTCCCGGAAAGCTGTGCCGAGTTGCCCAAAGAAACCATCTGCCTGAATTGGGGTTATCTGCCGCACCAGCGGGAAAATGAAATCCGGGATATTGCCGCCAGCGGGATTACGCAGTATGCTTGCCCCGGCGTATGTGGCTGGAACCGTTGGATGCCTCTGATATACAATTCTTACCTGAATATCCGTACCATGTGCCACCATGCACACAAGTACAACGCTATTGGCCTTTTGAACACTGACTGGGGCGATTATGGTCATGTCAATGACCCGCGCCTGACGATTCCGGGCGTCCTGTACGGTGCAGCGTTCGGTTGGAATGCAGAGCCTGTGGAATTTGACGAGCTGAACGAAGCCGTTTCCCGCCTGTATTACGGCGATGCCACCGGGCAGTTTGTCGGCCTGATGGCAAAACTGCAGGACTATGAAGTCTTTGACTGGCGGAATACCGTCAACTGGATGGAATGTGATGAGAAAACCCGCGCCGAGATCCTTTCTGAGGTTGACTTTACAAAGATTGACGATGCCAACCGCGCCGTAGAAAAGGCAAAGGCGGATATCCTTGCGGACGCAGCAAACCTTCCTGCCGGCAAAAAGCAGATTGTACAGGTACTCTGCCAGACGGCAGACATCATTGTGCTGTGGAACCGTATTGGCGCATGGATCAATGCAGGCTGCCCGCACGGCCCCGAAGCAGATGCCATGGCAGCTGCGCTGGAACACTGGCTGCAGCGCTACCGTGCGCAGTGGCGTCAGGTCAGCAAAGAAAGCAGCCTGTCGGTTCTGACAAACCTAATCTGCCGTTACGCGGATCTTCTCCGCGGACGCGCTTACGGAACCGTGGAGGCGCCTGCCGGGAGGTAAGCCATGGGCTGGCTTTATCAGCTGTTTTTTCCTGCGCATACACCGACCGAAAATGAACTGGAAATGGGTCGCTACCGGATTATTGCCGAAGGCGCAGTGGCCGGCGTGATTTATGCCGTTGCCACCGGCAACTTTCTGGCCGGGTATTTGAGCAGCCTTGGGGCGTCCGTATCCTTATGCGCCGCAGCGGCCATGATACCGTCTTTCGGGTGCGTACTGCAGTTTATCTCGCCCTTTGTGTTTGAACGGATGCACCACCGCAAACTGGCTATATGGCTTATGTGCGTGGTGTTCCGGCTTTCGGTCAGCAGCATCCTGCTGATACCGCTGGCTCTGCCGGACCCCGGTCATGCCCGCGCTGTGGTGCTGGTGCTTTATACCATCGGCTTTTTCTCTGCGGGGCTTGTTACGCCGGGGCTGGAACACATGGTTTTGGGCATCGCCCCCCAAGGCGGGCGCGGTCAGTTCTACGCCGTCAAGAGCATTATCGGAACCTGCGTTTCCAGCGCGGCAACACTTGCACTTGGTCGCGTACTGGATTATTATCTGGAACAGGGGCAGGGCTATACCGGCTTTCTTATCATCGGTATTGTCAGCCTGTCGCTTACTGTGGTGGATGCCGTTCTGCTTGCTTCGGTAAGAGAGAACCCGGTAAAATTCACCTCCAAAATGCGCCCGGCGGATATTCTGCGCCCAGTGCGCGACCCTGCTTACCGTCCATTGCTTTTTTACTGCATCATCGGCGGGCTGACTGGCGGCTTTGCTTCTCCGTTCCTTTCCGTGTATGAGCTGCGGGTGCTGGGGCTCAGCCACACCTTCATCACATCGGTGGGTGTCGTGTCCGCTGTTGTGGGCATGGCAGGCAGCTGGGTGTGGGGGCGGCTGGCCGACCGCACTGCGTGGAACTGCGTTATTTGGCTTACTGCATTCCTGAATCTTTCCTGCACGCTGGGCTGGTCCTTTGTGCGCCCTTCCTTTGCACATTTGGTTGCGCCGGTTCTGATTGTCGTTGCGGCGGGCTGTGCAGGCGGCGCATCACTGGCAAGCACAAACCTGCAATTTGCATTGAGTCCTGAAAGCGGCAAAACCGCTTACTTTGGCGTAACGGCTGCCATGAGCAGCATTGCCACCTGCACATCGGCCGCAGTGGGAACCGCCATCCAGCCCATGCTGGAAAAATCTATGGGGGACAGCTCAATTTCGCTGCTGTTTTTTGTGGCAGGCATCGGCGGTTTTGCCAACCTGATTATAAATGGGCGAAAATTGCCCTCTGTAACATAAAGGGAGAAAAAAGATGTACCCATACCAGAACCCGGATCTTTCGACAGAAGAGCGCATTAGCGACCTGATGAGCCGGATGACCCTTGAAGAAAAAATCCTGCAGACAGATCAGTATTATTCCGGCGATTTTACAACGCAGGACGAAAACGGCAAGGTTACCGCCGTGGATATGCAGCGGTTTGATGCACTGATGCAGCACAATAGTGTCGGCAGTGTGCAACTGCGCGGTATGACTGCTGCCCAAGCCAATGTTGTGCAGCGGTATGCCATAGAAAACACACGTCTTGGCATCCCATACCTTTTTAGCGAGGAAGCACTGCATGGGCTGATGACAAACAACGCAACCAGTTTTCCGCAGCAAATTGGTCTGGCGGCAAGCTTTGAGCCTGAACTCGGGCGCGAGATGGGACACGCCATTGCGGCAGAGTCCCGGGCTTGCGGGATTCACGAAACATACAGCCCCGTCATGGATCTGATTCGTGATCCACGGTATGGTCGCGCGGAAGAATCCTATGGTGAGGACACATACCTTTGTGCTGAGTTTGCACGCGAAACCGTATTGGGCATGCAGGGGACAGACCTGACGGCACCGGACGCCGTGGCTGCCGAACCCAAGCACTACGTCGGCTACGGCAACCCTGTGGGGGGACTGAACTGCGCCCCCTGCACCATGGGTCGGCACGATGTATTCAGCGACTGCCTGCCTGTCTTTGAAGCGGCTTTTGCGGACGGTAAAGCGTGCGACGCTATGTGCAGCTACAACTCCATCGACAGTATTCCGGTATCCATGGACCATGAGCTGTTAACGGATGTGCTGCGCGGGCAGTTTGGTATGCCGGGGTTTGTCCGCAGCGACCTGACGGCGGTTTCCCGCTTGTATGACTGGCACTTTATTGCCGAAACGCCGGAGGAGGCCATCCGCCTTGGGCTGGAAGCAGGCGTGGACTTACAGCTTTACGACTTTCCGCATGATGTCTGGCAGAAAGCGATTGCCCACCTGATTGAAAGCGGTTCCATGAAGATGTCGGTGCTGGATACGGCGTGTCGGCGTGTGCTGCGTATGAAATTTGCACTGGGGTTGTTTGAAAATCCTTATACGGACGAAAAACGCGCCGATAAAATCCTGCGCTGTCCGGAACATCTGGCTACCGCGGAAAAAATAGCGGAGAAATCCATCGTACTGCTCAAAAATGACGGTCTGCTGCCAATCAGAAAAGACCTGCGCAGCGTGGCAGTCATCGGTCCGGCAGCTGATACGGTTTCTTACGGCGACTATACCGAAACACGCGGTCGCAAAGGCGGGATTTCTGTGCTGGATGGAATCCGTGCTGCAGTCAGCCCCGAAACCGAGGTGCTGTATGAGCGCGGCTGCAACTTTCTGGGGCAGGCGCTGCACCCGTTTGATGCGTCCATGCTGCGCGATGAAAACGGCGAAGCCGGTCTGACAGGTCGCTATTATAACGGACCTGTGCCGCAGGGCGAACCGGTGCAGGTTCGCACGGATCGCACCGTCAACTTCAACTGGATTTTTGCACTGCCCCATCCGGAGCTTGATGCCAACTGCTTCAGCGTAGCATGGACAGGTTCGGTCATCATGCCGAAAACTATGGATGGTTGTATCGGTCTGAGCACGCAGGACAGTATGCGCCTGTACGTGGATGACAAACTGCTGATTGATGGCTGGGGCAAAGATAAAAGCGCTGACCAGGCACTGGATTTCCACTTTGAGGCCGGACGCACTTATAAAATCCGCATTGAGTTTGTCAATGACCGGCGGGGCGCCCGCGTGATTTTCGGGTACAGCGCCGGGTGGGAAAATTTCCCCGCCGCAGTAGAAGCTGCACGCAAAGCGGATGTCGCCATCCTTTGCATGGGCGACAACGAGGAGACCAGCGGCGAGAACTTTGACCGCACCGACCTGAACCTGCCCGGCCGACAGCTTGAGCTGGTACAGGCTGTTTATGCAACCGGAACCCCTGTGGTGCTGGTGCTGCAAAGCGGACGCCCCGTTACGGCAAATTGGGAAAATGATCATCTGCCTGCCATTCTGGAGGCGTGGTTCCCCGGTGAGCAGGGCGGCACCGCTATTGCAAAAACACTGTTTGGCAATGCAGCCCCGGGTGGACGGCTTCCCATCACATTCCCGCGCAGTGTCGGGCAGATTCCCTGCCATTACAGCCGGCGACCCGGCGGCGGAAAACGGTATGTGGAGATGGACTGGCTGCCGCTGTATCCGTTTGGCTACGGTCTGACCTACACAACGTTTGCTTACAGCGATATGACCCTGAGTCGCAGTGTGATCGGTCCGCAGGACACGGTCACTGTCAGTGTCACAGTCACCAATACCGGCAAGTACACCGGCGATGCCGTGCCGCAGCTGTATGTGCGGGATATGTTCAGCTCCGTCGTGAAGCCGGAACGCCAGCTGGCAGCTTTCCGCCGTCTGACGCTTGCACCCGGTGAAAGCCGTCGGGTGGAACTGACCATCGGGCCAAAGCAGCTGCGTACCCTTGGTCCCGATTATGTATGGCGGGTAGAACCCGGAAAATTTGAACTCCAGCTTGGCGACAATGCGGAAAATATTCTGCTGCGCGCCGACCTGACCGTAGAGTAAAACAAGGAAGGAGAAACGGCATATGTTGTATCTGGGCGTAGATCTTGGCGGCACAAACATCAAGGCCGCACTCGTGAACAGCGAGGGCGAAATTCTGTGCGAAGCCGGCATCCCGACGAACCTGCCGCGTCCGGCGGAAGCGGTCTGCGATGACATTGCAACGCTGTGCCTGCAGCTGGCAGAAGGAAAGGACGTTGCAGGTGTTGGTGTCGGATGTCCGGGAACTGTGGACGGCGGAACCGTGCTGTATTCCAACAATCTGGACTGGCATGATTTTGCAATGGAGGAATATCTGGCTCAAAAGATAGGTCTGCCGGTTGTCGTTGGCAATGATGCAAACGTTGCTGCATTGGGCGAAGCCCTTGCGGGCTGCGCTAAAGGCGCACAGAGTACCGTTGTCGTTACTTTGGGAACCGGCGTTGGTGCAGGCGTTGTACTGGATGGAAAACTGCTGACAGGCTACACCGGCGCTGCCTCCGAAGCCGGACACATGGTTGTTCTGGACACACCGGACGCCCCGCGCTGCACCTGCGGACGTCATGGATGCCTTGAGGCACTGGCCAGTGCCACCGCACTGATCCGCATGACAAAAGAAGCACGGCTTGCCCACCCGGAAAGTGCGCTGAACGTGCTGGCCGCAAAGCCGGAAGACGTGAACGGCCGCACGGCTTTTGATGCTGCAGCGCAGGGGGATGCCGCCGCACAGCAGGTTGTGGATACCTATATTCATTATCTTGCGGTAGGCATTGCCAACCTGATTAACATCTTTTTCCCGGAGGTCATCGGGCTGTCCGGCGGTGTAGCCAACCAGGGTGAAAACCTGCTGAAGCCGCTGCGTGCCGCCGTGGAGCCCATGGTGTTCGGACATGATTTTGCCCAAAAACATACCCGCATTACAGCCTGCACGCTGGGCTACCGCGCAGGGGTCATCGGTGCAGCCCTGCTGGCCAAAAGCCGCATGGAATGAGGAAAATTAAGATGGACATCAAAAAAGAATATGAGCGATGGCTTGCTAATGCAACGGCAGATGCCGATGTTGCCGCCGAACTGAAAACGCTGGACGATGCCAAAATCGAGGATGCCTTCTACCGTGACCTTGACTTTGGCACGGGTGGTCTGCGCGGCGTAATCGGTGCAGGCACCAACCGCATGAACATTTACACGGTCACAAAAGCATCGCAGGGCTTGGCTGACTATCTGAAGAAAAACTTTGCAGAGCCTTCTGTGGCAATCGGCTATGACAGCCGCATCAAGAGCGACGTGTTCGCAAAAGTCGCTGCTGGTGTTTTTGCAGCCAATGGGGTCAAGGTGAGTATCTGGCCTGTTCTGATGCCGGTGCCTACCGTGTCCTTTGCGACCCGTTATCTGCATACCTCTGCGGGTGTCATGGTCACCGCTTCCCATAACCCCAGCAAATACAACGGCTACAAGGTTTACGGCGCAGATGGCTGCCAGATTACGACCGAGGCAGCTGCCGAAATTCTGGCTGAAATCGAAAAGCTGGATATCTTTGCGGATGTAAAGTACAGCGATTTTGAGGCTGGTCTTGCAAATGGCAATGTCAAGTATATTCCGGATGAGGTCTACGCTGCCTTTGTAAATGAGGTCAAGAATCAGTCTGTCCTGTTTGGCGAAGAAGTCAACAAGAATGTGGCTATTGTTTACAGCCCACTGAACGGCACCGGTCTGAAGCCTGTGACCCGCACCCTGAAGGAGATGGGCTACACCAATATCACGGTGGTCAAGGAGCAGGAGCGGCCGGACGGAAACTTTCCGACCTGCCCGTACCCGAATCCGGAGATTAAAGAAGCTATGGCACTGGGCATGGAGTATGCCAAAAAGTGCAATGCGGATTTACTGCTTGCCACCGACCCCGACTGTGACCGTGTGGGCATCGCCGTCAAGAACAAGGCAGGGGAGTACGAGTTGCTGACGGGCAACCAGACAGGTATGCTGTTGCTGGATTACATTTGCAACCAGCGTGTCAAGCACGGCAAGATGCCCGCCGACCCGGTCATGGTTAAGACCATCGTGACGATGGATATGGGGGAACAGATTGCCACCCATTATGGTTTGCGGACAATCAATGTGCTGACGGGATTCAAGTTTATCGGTGAGCAGATTGGCAAGCTGGAAAAGCAGGGCAGGGCAGACAGCTATGTGTTCGGCTTTGAGGAAAGCTACGGCTACCTGACCGGCTCCTACGTCCGCGACAAGGATGGTGTGGACGGTGCTTACATGATCTGCGAGATGTTCAGCTACTACGCAACCAGGGGCATCAGCCTGCTGGATAAGCTGGACGAGCTGTACAAGACCTATGGCTACTGCCTGAACACGCTGCACAGCTATGAGTTCGACGGCAGTGCCGGTTTTGCCAAGATGCAGAGTATCATGCAGGCATTCCGGGGCGATATCAAAGAGTTTGGTGGCAAAAAGGTCATCAAGCTGCTGGACTACGCTCCGGGTCTGGATGGCCTGCCGAAGTCTGATGTGCTGAAGTTTTTGTTGGAGGATCATTGCTCTCTTGTGGTGCGCCCTTCTGGTACCGAGCCGAAGCTCAAGACCTATATCTCTGTCAGTGCCGAGAATAAAGAAACTGCAGAAAAGGTGGAAGTAGAGATTGTAAAGGATGCGGAGAAGTGGCTTGATTGAGTAAGAAAAGGAGAAATGTTATGATAACATATGATATTCTTACGCAGCAAAATGCAAGAGAAACACTGCAAAGGTTAACAGGAATTGCGTGGTCAACGTGGCAGTGCCTAAACAAAAATTATAACAGGGAACAATTTTTAAGTGATGAGGATTATGTAAATAGTATTCTAGACAAGGAAGGCTGTTTGTTGCCAGCATTTAGAGATCTTGAGTTCACATTCGGACATATTACAACAAGTTCGACCGCCTGTGAATCTATCAGAAACGGTGGATTAACAAAACTTGCATGTACTAATAAGGGAACAGAGCTTGGATTGTTTCTTTCCAATCATGGTGTTGATATTAATATTGAACAATATACTTTGAAATATAATGGAAGAATGTATGACATCAGCTTTGGTGATTGCCCACCAGAATATAACAGAGAAGAATATGCCGCATGGCGTGTTGGACGAAAGTTGTATTACGATTATTGCATCTGTGGATTCCTTTCTTATAGTAAGTAGCCATATGGAGGCTATATTCATAAAAGACCGGAAATCCTGAAGGACATGGATGAGTTACTGAATACAGATCTTGCAACGGAGTGGATGACCACACATACACCCTATGAAATTGTGGCGAGGGTGACCGCAGACAAAATTATATATGATGGAAGGAATAGTGATTCTGAGCAGGAAAAAGTGATGAATTATTTAATGAAGGCATACTGGTGTTCGTATTCTGACATGGAGAACGTTATTTTGTTAAAAAATGATGTTGAAATCCAGACATGTGATATTCTTAACATTCGCCCGTTTGGTATGTGGAGATAATAAGTAATCCAAACATCCGAAGACTTTTAGAAATCACCGCATATAATCTGCCGAAACATTATGCTATTTTTTCTATGACGTATGAAAGCACAGATGCGCATGGCTCTACAACAACAAAACAACTGACATCAAAAGATCGACTTCAAATTGAAAATCATTTTTACCGCATTGGAATTAACATTTTGTGGGTAAAAGATTACCGTGAGATACCAGTGTGGCTACATAACCTAAATCAATCCATTGTCTGAATCAAGGCAATTTTTCAATTTTCGGAATACATCTCTTGCGAACATAAAAGGCGAGTGTTATACTGAAGCCATCAAAAAACATTGGAGGTGTCCCATATGCCCCGTCCCAAAGGAAGCAAGAATAAGTCCAAAACCGTAAAAGCAACCGTTGACTTTGCTGCACAGCTCGCTGAAAAGCAGGCTGCAAAAGAAGCCGCTACCGTCGAAATTGCATCTATCACTGCCAATATTGATGCATTGAAAGCTGACCTGAAAACCAAGAAAGCCGAGCTGAAATCCATCGACAAGGAAATCGCTAGAATCGAAGCAAAAAAGGTCAAAGCTGAAACCAAAGCAGCGGAATCTGCAAAGAAAGCCGAGGCCGAAGCTGTGCTGAAAAAACTGCTGGCAAGCGGCGTGAGCGCAGACGATATCCTCGCAAAGTTGAAGTGATTTAAAATTTCAGACGCAGTGGTTGACGGGAACATCTACGTCGCAAGCAGTGCATTCGTGCGCACAAATGCAAATTTTGCGTTGCAAAATGCTTGTTGGGAAATCCCAAACCCTTTCTGATCTGCACCGTTCCGGTGCAGGCTGCGCGTTCTTTCCGAACGCTATTGAATGTGTCAATGCACACTCTCTCCGAAAATCCGGAGCGCTTTTTGGTGCAAGCGTCAATGGCATAATTCCTAAGTTCATGATAGAATAGGTGCGTTGTGTGCCTGACACATGAAAACGGAAAGGACGATGCAGAAATGGAGCAGCTTTATCTGATGCCCGGTGAGGAACGCTACACAAAGTTTCGGGATGAGAACGGTGTGCCCAAAATCCGTTACACCTACTGCTCCCTGCACGGCAAGCTGTTCAATTGCGTGTGCCGCTCAACAGATGAAGCCCAACGGCTGTGTGAAGATTGGCTCGTAACGCAGGATCGCTGCTACATAAACTAAAAAAGTCGCCGAGGATTCCGCCCCATGAAAGGGTTAGAATCCTCGGCGACTTTCGTTTATCGGGTCTGCTGCTTTTCCTGTGCGTCTTTTTCTTCTGCGAAGAACAATTCAATATTTTTCTGTGCCTTTACCAACTCCTGCATTTCTTCTCGTGCCTTGCGATAGTCCGGGTAGGCTGCTTTCTTTTGGGTCAGAAGATCGGAATACTCTGCATTCAGTGCTTTGACCTTCGGCAGCTTTTTTAAGCCAGTTTCATCGAAAGCGGCCTTGGCTGCTTTGTGCAGTGTGATTTCTTCCCGGTGAGTATCCAGAAACTTTTTGCTATATCCCGCTTTCCGGTAGGCATCGTAGACTGGGTGGGTCTTGGCGTAATTGACGATGTGCGTTTTCAGCACAGCAATTTCCGCCATCCGTGTTTCGGCGGCTTTGATGGAATCTCCCAGCTGGTGGTATTTTTCTGTTGCCGCCGCTGTGCGTTCATTCAGTTCATCTGCGCTGCCAATTTTGTGCTCCTGCAAGAAAATCAGCGTCTTGGACATTTCTTTCAGATTATATTTTTTCGCCCATCGTGCATAGCCTTCGCTTTTGCCCTCGGAGAGCTTTGCCTGAATGTCAACCAGCAATTGGAAGGGCGGCTCTTGGAACGGCTGTGTCTGACGCGGACGGTGTTCGGTTTTTCCCGCAATCACCGCTTGCAGTTCATCCTCACTGTACCCAGCCCCCAGCGTTTTGAAGCGGATGAACCGCTTCTGCCGTGCGCCCTTGACGGAAGTGTATTTTCCACGCTTGACCTCATAACCCTGTTGTTCCAGTTTTTGCAGAAAATCTTCGTAATCCTTGGGCTTTTCTGCAAGGATGCTGTCGATGATGCCACACAGCCTATCACGATTGCTTTCTTTGGGTGGATAGAGGGTACGTTTCTGCCGTTCCCGGTAGGGCTTTATTTCAATAACAGAGAGCTGATGCTCCAGACAAATCAAGTCGCTCAACCGCTGAACGGCCAGTGCCGAAAAGAAAAAATCCCGGAACTTTTTTGAACCGTCCAATGCGGTGGAGTTGAAAATCACATGGTTATGGATGTGGTGACGGTCTGTGTGGGTGGCAACGATAAAAGCGTATTTGCCCTTGGTAAACCGCATGGCAAGTTCATAGCCCACCTTGTTGGCTTCCTCGGCGGTGATCTCACCGGGTTTGAAAGACTGTCGAATTTGATAGGCGATGATGTCGCTTTTCTGTCTGCGCCCGGTAGCAAGTTGATACTGCCGCTTGGAAAGCATAAATTCTTCATCGACTGTCAGAGGGCTACACTCGTAGCAGCTTACCAGTTCACCTTGTTCGGTCTTATCTGGATTCTGCACATAGTCTGTGCGGCTTTTCAGACAAGCCGCAACCGACTTGCCCTTGTTTTTGTGCAACGCGATCAGCCGTGTCGCGGCCATCTTGAATCACCCCCATAAAAGAAAAATGCCGCCCGAAGGCGGCAAACGATTAAAACTATTTCTTACAGTTCGGCAAGCCACTCACTGAAACGTCCGATGTCCTCGGTGATGGCTGTTGCACCGAAAAAGAGAACGAAGCAGATGAACTCAGCTACCAGCAGGATAAAGAACTGATCCCAAGTCTGGCGGTAGGCAGTGTAGATGCCGCAGCCGAAGATGTAGAGCATCAGCGGAGCAACCACATAGCTGGACAACGTGAGCAGCCACTTCGCCATCAGAGCCAGAAAAGCCACAAAGAGAGAAACCGGGAAGAGAACAATTTTCTTCAGGATAGACATCATATCAGGCACTTCCTTTCTGTTCGCTCTTATTATAAAGGTATCTACTATTGCACTGCAAGGATGTCAAGCATTATATGTACACCCGCAGTCTTCCAACTGCGGGAATTTTCTTAGAGATTTGCCAGTTTAGTCAGAATCTGCTTGCCAATGGAAATCAGTTCGTCCAGCCGGGTGCGCAGATCAGCAAGGTCGGCAGAGTAGATCTTGCCGTTTTCGTTAGCGCGTTTGGCGACCTGATTCAGATTGTTACTGCAATTCTGAAGCAGATAAGCCATTCGGCGCAGCTGTGGAAGGTCGAGGTTCAGGCAGTAGCCATCCAGTGCCATTTTGCGGATATAGGCACTCAGACTGTGGATGCCCATTCCATACATCTTATCTAAAATGCGGTTTCGTTCTTCATCGGTCACACGAATAAATAGACGGTGTTCCCGCTTTTTCACATTATCGCCCCTCCTTATCCAGATAACTCTTGAACGGCTTGACTGGTTCCGGTTGGTTGACCTTTTCCCCCAGTGCAGCCAGCACAGACGGACGAGTTGCAGGTGTTTCGTTTTCCTCGGTTTCTTCGGGAGTATCCTGCGAGGAACTGCGGTCACGGTCGATGTTCAGCAAGGCGTTCAATTCAGCA
>OOCR01000571.1_pt1 | contig 27927 bp, 37 predicted proteins | sample 1671491 | NCBI WGS metagenome assembly OOCR01 (sample SAMN06348162, study PRJEB24527) | human gut metagenome | biome: human gut; feature: ankylosing spondylitis patient; material: feces | host: Homo sapiens | place: China | collected 2015-10
CATTCGTGCGAGATTTTTTCCCAATGGAGCGGGAATTTTGGAGGTATTGAAAATGGCCAACAAGAAAAGCGTCGGTCCGGCAGGGCCGGGCGAGGTAAAAGCGGCGTGGTTTATGCCGGAACAGATGGTGCGCGTGCCGATCGGGGAGCTGGTGCCCTATGCGCGAAATGCGAGGACACACAGCGAGAGCCAGATCGCCCAGATCAGAGCGAGCCTGCGGGAGTTTGGCTTTGTCAATCCGGTAATCATCGACAGCGACCGGAATATCATCGCCGGACACGGGCGCGTGCTGGCGGCCAAGGCCGAGGGCATGACCGAGGTGCCGTGCGTGCTGGTCGAGCACCTGACGGACGCACAGCGCCGCGCGTATATTCTGGCGGACAACCGGCTTGCGGAGCAGTCCGGCTGGGACACCGAGATGCTGGCGCTGGAGCTGGGCGAGATTCAGGCCGCGGGCATGGACCTGACAATCACCGGATTCTCGGCAGCTGATTTGGAAATGGAAGACCCGAACGAAGAACCACCTGCCGCCGAAGATGACGGCGACAGCGGCGAACCGGATGCCGATACACCCAGCCGCGCCCAGGACGGCGATGTGTGGAAACTCGGAGACCACGTTCTTTTGTGTGGAAATTGTATCGAAAAACCGTATTTAGACAAAATTTTCGGGGGGGGGGTAACACAAAAAGTTGATTTATTGCTTACTGACCCGCCGTATGGCGTTGATTACGTCGGCAAGACCGGCGATGCAATGACCATCGAGAATGATGGTGTTGACCGTGACGCGCTGCTGAAACTGCTGACCGGCTCGTTTGATGCTGTCAGCGAGTGGCTGCGAGAGGGCGCAGCGTATTACATCTGGTGTGCGAGCAAAACGTGGGATGTGTTCGCTCAGGCGGTTGAACAGCTTGGATGGCCGGTGCGCGAGCAGCTGATCTGGAACAAGGACTGCTTTGTGATGGGCCGCCAGGACTACCAGTGGAAACACGAGCCGTGTCTGTACGGCTGGAAGCCGGGAGCCGCGCACAAGTGGTGCAGCGACCGCAGCCAAACGACCGTGATCGACTGTCCTCGACCCAAGGCGAACCGCGACCACCCGACCATGAAACCGATTCCGCTGTTTGACTACCTGATCCGCAACAGCACGGACGTTGGTGACACGGTGTATGACCCGTTCTGCGGCAGCGGCACGACGCTGCTGGCTTGCGAGCAGGCAAACCGTAAATGCGTGGCGGTAGAGCTGTCGCCGCGGTACTGCGATGTAATTTTACGCCGATGGGAGACGCTGACCGGCCGCAAGGCCGAGCGGCTTCGGAATTTGAGAGAGTGAGGTGAGAGATATGCCAGCAAGCAAGCCAATTCCGCGGGAGGCGGACGGCACGGTGGACATCAAGCAGGCGCGACGGCGCATGGCAGGACACCGGACAAACGCCGAGATCGAGGCAAAAGCCAAAAGCGAGGTGCGGGCCAAGGAGCCGAAACGCATTCAGGTGCCCAAGTATCTGCCGCAGGTGATGGAGGCAGAATACCGGCTGACCGCGAAAAAGCTGGTTGCCCTGCATATCTTTTCCGATCTTGACTATGACATGCTGGCGCGGTATTTTATCGCTCGCGCCGCCTGGCAGAACGCCCAGAACTGGGCGAACCGTGCGATCATGCAGGGTGACTCCAAGGATGCGGGCAGCTGGACCAAGACGGCGAACGTTTACTTCGGCCAGTGCCAGAGCTGCGCATCTCAGCTCGGTCTGAGCGTGTCGGCGCGGTGCAGGCTCGTGATGCCCGAGCCGCCGAAGGATGAGGCCGACGAGGACCCGCTCAGCAAAATGCTGCGCGAGCGGGCAGAGCGCCGGAAGGCGTGAGACATACGTCCGAGGTTGTGACGGGCAGTGTAATGCCTGCTCGAGCTTCGACCTTTGGCGGTAGGTGAGTTTTGTGATATTTCCTCGCCTGTCCGTCAGAGCCTCGGACAGCTTCCTGCGCTGCGGCGGACGGTGGTCAGCCATTACGCCGTCCCCCACATCAAAGTGGCAAGGATACAAGCGGGTGCACCCGGAATGCAGACGAGTGGGTGCGTCCGCCGGAGCGCAGGAGGAGCAAACAATGCAAGATCGAACAATCTGTCCGGCTATGTGCCCGATGCTCAACGTCCAGGGCTTTTGCGAGAGCGCATGGAGACGGGCCGGACAGATGCGGGAGTGCCCGCATAAGAAAATGCGCAAGGCGGTGTCCAACTTGAACACCGCACACAAAAAGTAAAATCCGGTGCTGTGACGGGCGACCCACCCGAAACACCTTACCTAATTCTTTTGGCGGCGGCGAGGGTTTGTCCTCTTGTACCTCGCCCGTCCGTCAGAGCACCGGATGGTGCAAATTATGGAGGTTTTGACAATGACAATCAACAAAGCAACGAGGTCTGTGGATTTATTCAACACAATTCGCGGTGCTGCCGTCGCAATGATGGCGCAGACGCCGGAAAGTCCCGACTTGCAGGAACGTCTACGTAAGCTGCAGACGACGCTTGCTGAATATCTCGGCTCGGCGGCGAGCGAGGGCATTCTCGTGGAACCGGACCCGATTGCGACCGAGGACGACTGCACCTATGGTGGCGGTGAGATGCCGCGTCTGACCCGCGCCGAGGTGCTGCACCGTGCCGAGCAGTGTGTCTGCGGCCAGCGTGAGCAGGACTACGGCACGCCGGAGGATAATTTTGAGACGATTGCGGGATTTTGGGAAATATACCTCAGTCGCGCGTGCGTGGATGAGGCGGGATGTGTGTATATCGACGCAACCGATGTCGCCATGATGATGGCGCTGCTCAAGATTGCGCGTATTGCAGGCGGTTCGGGCACGCGAGACAGCTTTATCGACCTTGCAGGCTATGCGGCGTGCGGCGGAGAGTGCGCCGATGTATGACCGCGAAGAGTATGAGTGGTTCAAGACGCACTGCATCTGCGTCCGCTGCCGCAAGGCTAAGGCACGCAGCGGCCGCACGACCTGCGCCGCGTGTGCGGCTCAAAACACGGAGCGCACCTTGCGGTATTTTAACGAGCTGACCGCCGAGAAGCGCAAGGAATACTCCAAGCGAGCCACCGAAAAGCAGCGCGAGCGGCGTGACGCTCGATACGCTGCCGGCCTGTGCGTTATCTGTGGCAAGCGACCGCCGAGAGACAACCGCCGGACCTGTGCGCTGTGCAGCAGCAAGCGAACAGGCGCACGGCAGCGCAAAGCAGAAATTGAGGAGGAGACGGAAACATGACAGCAAACGATGTAAATGTTGTGATTGACAATATCGCCAGCAAGCTGGGACTTGCTGCGAGCGGTATGGCAGACTTCGTGCCGGAGCTGGCGCGTTACGCTATCGCTCAGGATATCATCGCTGCGGTGATTTCGGCGGTTGTGTTGCTGGTAGCCGTTCTGGCGGTGCGATGGAGTATCAAAAATCCGCCTAAAGATAGCTTTGATTGGGAGTCGCCATCGCCATTTGCGCGCTGGTTTGGTACGATTGGCGGCATTATTGCGCTGATCGTGTTTATGGTCTGCGTGTCGGATTTAGCCGGATGGCTTGCATCTCCGGCGGCGGCAGCGGTCAAATCCGTACTGTCTGCTATGGGAACATAACAACAGCACTCCGGTGCTGTGACGGGCGGCAGCAGCTGCCCGAGAAACAACCTCCAAAATAATTTTGCGCAGGGCACGGCGGTAACGGAACGCCGCCGCGTCCGTCAGAGCACCGGAAATCAATTTAACAGAGCCGACGCGGGAAAGCGGTAGAGAGCCAGAGCCTGAGAGCCAGAGCCAACGAGCAATTTGTCTCGTCGGCTCTTAATTTTTGCTCGGAAAGGGGTGAGAGAGATGGCAAAGAAAGAAAAACGCATCGACTACATCAGCAAAGCGGAGGATATCCGCCTGATTGCGAGCGGTGTGAACGCGGAGCACCGCACCATGACCTGGCGCGAGGCGACCGAATATTGGGAGCGCGACAACGGCACCGACGATTACGGCCGTGCGGCGCTGATGGCGTACCTCGGCATTGCGACGGCAGGCGAGTGTGCACTGCTGGATAATCTGGTTGACGCGCCGGAGGATGACGCACCGGAAGGCGAGGAGGAAACCACGGAATGAAGAAGATTATAAAAATCCTGCTGCCGGATGTGCTGCTGCTGGCCGGAGCGGTAACCATCGTGGTGGCACTGCATGGGATGTGGCCGCCGCTGGCGTACCTCGCGTGCGGTGTGTTTGCCGTGCTGCTGGCGCTGATCCTGTCGTTTTAAGGCGGTGACGGCATGATCGTAGATAAGATTTTACACCGCATCCGTGGTCAGACCACGCTGACGCTGGACGACCCGACCGGATGGGGTACGGGCGGCAGCACCCTGTTCGGCGGCAAAGAAATGCAGGCCATGAAACTGCCTGCCGTCAACGCCTGTATCGAGATTATCTCGGACAGCGTGGCGAAAATGCCGATCTACCTGATGGACGGCGAGACTCGCGAGCGGGTGTCCGACCATCCGGCGGTGCGGCTGCTGACCGGCAGACCGACCGAGGCCCTGACCGCCTTTGACTATCACAAGCTGATGGAGAGCCGCCGTATTGCGTACGGCAACGCTTACGCGCTCATCCTGCGTGACAAGTGGGGACAGCCGGTGGAGCTGCTGCCGATCGCGCCGGGCTACATGCTGCCGATCCTCGACACCAACGCCAAGCTATGGTATGTCGGCATCAACCCCAAGACTAATGAGTACCGCAAGTTCTGGCCGACCGATGTGCTGCATTACAAGGCATTCAGCACAGACGGCCTTGAGGGCATCAGCTATCTGCGCCGCGGTGCCGAGACCATTGAGGCGGCGTTGCAGGCGCAGCGGTACGAGAGCAACTACTACCGCAACGGCGGACAGGTGAGCGGCATCCTGACCACCGACACCGACCTCTCGCCGAGGCCGACCACCATCGGCGGCGAGAAAGTGGACATCAAGAGCAAAATCCGTGCTGAATGGGAAAGTATCCACTCCGGAGCGGACAATGCTTACCGCATTGCGGTACTGGATAACGGCCTCAAGTACACGCCACTCACCGCAACCAACCGTGACGCGCAGTTTATCGAGAGCAAGGCTGCCAGCGTCGAGGACATTGCCCGGCTGTTTAACATCCCGTTTTACAAGCTGGGCGCGGGCAAGGAGAGCTACGCGGCCAACACGCAGGCGGCGATCGAGTACATCCAGCGCACGCTGTCGCCAATCGTCAGCGAGCACGAGCAGGAGGACACGCACAAGCTGCTGCTTGAGAGCGAGTGCAGCCGCGGCCTGCAGCTGCGCCGCAACATGATGGGCGAGCTGCGCGGAGACTGGACGGCTCGGGCTGCATGGTACAAGTCCATGCGCGAGATCGGCGCGTACAGCGTGGACGATATCCGCGCACTCGAGGACCTGCCGGACGTGCCCGGCGGCGATGACCGTCTGGCAAGCCTGAACTACGTTCCGCTGGAGGACTGGCGGGACCTGAGCCGCCGCCGCAACGGAGCGGACGGCGAGGAACAGAAAGGAGTGACTCCATAATGGCAATCACAATGCCTAAAATCGACATTACGTTTGAGCAGCGTGCTGTGAGCCTGATCGGCCGCAGTGAGCGCGGTGTCGCAATCCTGATCGTGAGAGACGACACCAATAAGACATTTACGCACAAGCAGTACAGCGACCTGTCCGCCGCGCAGGCGGACGAGAGCCTGTATACCGCAGACAACTACGCTGCTATCTGCGACATGCTGGGCTTTGCACCGTATCAGGCGCATGTGTTCCGCTGTGACGCGGACGGCGCTCTGGCGGATACGCTCGCCGAGATCGGCAAGCGCGTCAAGACCGGCTGGCTGACCATTGCCGGTCAGAATGCCGCTGACGGTCTGGCGCTGTCTGCGTGGGTCAAGACGCAGGATAACACCAAGCATAAGACCTATAAGGCGGTCTGCCATAACCTGACCACTGCGCCGGACGATATGCACGTTGTCAATTTTGTCAACGAGTCGGTTACCTACACGGATGACCGTGGCAAGAAGGACGGCGCGACCTATCTGCCGAGCCTGCTCGGTATCTTCGCGGTGTGCAACGTCACCCGCGGCTGCACCAACTACCTGTGCAGCAATCTCAGCGAGGTGCAGGAAGTTGCGGACAACGACGCGGCGCTCGGCAGCGGCAAGTTTATCCTTGTCAACGACGAGGACGGCAATGTGCGCGTGGCGCAGGGCATTAACTCGATGACCACGACCGACGGCAAGACCAAAACCGAGGACATGCAGTTTATCGAGACGGTCGAGGCGATGGACATGATGCGCGACGACATTACGTCCGTATTCCGTGAGACCTACCTCGGCAACTATCGCAACAGCCGCGATAACCAGATGATGCTGGTGGCCTCGCTCAACATGAGCTATTTCCGCCAGTTAATGCAGCAGAGCATCCTTGACCCGGACTACGCCAATGCGGCAAGCATTGACGTGGACGCGCAGCGTGCCGCGTGGGTGGCATCCGGCAAGAGCGAGGCTGCGGACTGGGATGACGACACGGTAAAGGCCAACCCGTTCAAGCGCACTGTCTATCTGACGGCCAACGTCAAGATTCTCGGCAGTATGACCGACCTCATTTTCCCGGTCACCATGGCGTGACCGGATAACCTACAACAACAATTAAGGAGGCAAGACCTATGAAGAAGAAACTGCTTGACCTGCTCGCTAAGAAGCGCGGCATTGTAGACCGCATGAGACAGGCGGACGCGGCAGGCGACCAGACCGCATTTGACGCGGCTCTGGCAGAGAACACCACCGTTGACGCGAAGATTGCCCGCGTCAAGGCAATCATGGATGCCGAGGGAAATGTACCGGCAGACCCGGAAGGCATGCCGACCAGCGGCACTGATCCTCCGGCGGCAGAGCCGGTCAACAGCCGCGAGTGCGTCCATGCCTTTGCGGAGTGCATCCGCGCCCAGGCACGCGGCCAGCGTGCAGCCTTTGAGAGCAACGCAGACGTTCTGCGCCGTGCCATGGCAGCCGAAAACGCCGGTGCCATGACCGAGGGTGTCGAGGCAGACGGCGGCCTGCTGGTGCCGCAGGACATCCAGACCCGTATTAACGAGCTGCGCCGCTCTCTGGTGCCGCTGTCCGACCTGTTTGCGGTCGAGAATGTGTCGTTCCTGTCCGGCTCGCGTGTGGTCGATACCGCGCCGAACAAGGGCTTTACCAAGATTGACGAGATGGACGAGATTCCGCAGGATGACAAGCCGGCATTCCGCAAGATTGCCTACAAGGTCGAGGACTATGCGCTCATCCTGCCGGTATCCAACGACCTGCTGCGCGACACCGACGAGGCGCTGCTGGCGTATATCTCTCGCTGGCTCGCCAAGAAGCAGATCATCACCGAAAATAACCTGCTGGTTGCAAAGCTCGCCGCGCTCGACACCGGCGCCGCAGCCGCGACCGAGACGGACGTTGTAAAGGTGCTGAAGACTGCGCTTAACAAGACGCTCGACCCGGCAATCTCCGCGACGGCACACTTTGTGACCAATCAGGACGGCTTTAACGCTCTGGACCAGCTGGTGGATGGCAACAAGCGCCCGCTGCTGCAGCCTGATCCGACCGGCTCGACCGGCAAGCTGCTGTTTGGCCGCGGCATTACCGTTGTATCTAACGGCATCCTCAAGACCGCGACCAGCAAGGCGCCGATCTACTGCGGTGATTTCACCCAGTACGCGACCCTGTTCCGCCGTCAGCCGCTCGAGATTGCATCGACCGACATCGGCGGCAACGCATGGAAGACCAACAGCACCGAGGTCCGCGCGATCACCCGTCTGGATGCACAGGTGTTCGACTCCGAGGCCGCTGCTGCGGTATCTCTGACCATTGCGTAAGGACTGACCCAAGGGCGGCGCTGCTGCCGCCCTTCCTATTTATAGAGAGGAGGGCACAGAATGCCTGAATTTAACCCCAATCGCATTATGCACGGCAACGGCGGTCATGCGTGGTTTAACGGCAAAAAGCTGACCACCCTACAGTCGGTGGAAGCCAAGGTCTCCGGTGATTTTGAGGAGATCAGCGTGTGCGGTGATCCGGCTACTTACCGTGTATATAACGGCTACTCGGGCGAGGGCACGCTGACCAAGCTCAAGATCGACAGTGATGTGCTGAGCCTGATGGCTGAGGCGTACAAGTCCGGCGAGATGCCGACCATCACCATCATCACCAGCCAGACCATGCCGGGCACGAGCAAGGCCGAGCGCGTGGCGTACAGCGACATCACGATTGACGAGCTCACGCTCGCAAAATTTGAGAAGAAGTCCAAGACCGAGGAGGAAATCCCCTTCAAATTCGGAAACTTTGAGGTTTTGGAGACCCTGTAAGGAGGCACGGCATGAGATACAGCTTAAACGGTCACATCGTGGCCGACAGTGACGCGCCTATCCTGCGCTGGTGGGGTATCCCGGCGGCCTGTCCGGCGGATATCCGGTCGGCGCTTGCCGAAAATCCCGCAGACGAGGAATTTGTGCTGGAGATCAACTCCGGCGGCGGCTCGGTCTTTGCGGGTTTTGAGATGTACAGCCTGCTGCGCAATGCGTCCCGGCAGGGCGTACATACCCGTGCAGAGGTGCAGAGCCTTGCCGGTTCGGCTGCGTCTGTCGTGATGGCAGGCGCGGATACGGCGGCGTGCTCGCCGGTCGGTCAGGTGATGATCCACCTGCCGAGCACGGTCACTGAGGGCAATCAGGGCGTGCACCGCGAGAGCGTGCAGATGCTCGAGAGCATCACCGAGAGCATTATCGCGGCGTACGAGAGCAAGGTCGGCGGCAAGACCAGTCATGCCGCACTGCGCCGCATGATGGACCGCGAGACCTTTCTCAGTGCCCGTGCGGCGCTTGACGCCGGTCTGATTGACGAGATCATCGGCGAGGAGCAGCCGGGCGAGCCGATTAACATCAACAACATTTACAACGCTTGCGGAGCTGTCCCTGATATGGACAAGCTGCGTGCGGCGTATATCGCTGCACAGAGCCAGAGCCAAGAGCCAGAGCCGCAGCCGCCGGTGTCCAATTTGAACACCGCCCGCAAGCGGGCCATCGCTATCGCTGAGGCAGAACTCCGGGCGGTGGTCGTATGATTACCGCTGAGCGGCTGACCGCAATCAAACAATACTGCCGCATTGACTACGATGAGGACGATGCGCAGCTGACCGGCTTTGCGGAGATGAGCGACAGCTATCTCGCGCAGTGCGGTATCACTCGTGACGGCCACGAGGCGATGTATGACCTTATCGTGCAGGCGATGGTGCTGACCCAGTACGAGGGCAAGTGTGCAGACAATGCAGCCGCAGCCCTGGCTACGGTTCCGCCGCTCGTGCGGCAGATGGTAAACCAGCTCAAACTCGTTTGTGCGTTTGGAGGTGCGGGCGATGGCAACACAGGTGCGTGATCTGCGCGACCGCGCCGAAGTATGGCTTGCCGCACCGGTAGAGCAGCCAAACGGCGAGACCGACTACTACTACACCAAAGCCCGGACAATCTGGGCGGCCGTCAACCCGACAAGCGGGCGCACGGAGACGCTGACCGGTGACGCTGAGCGTGCCGAGATCACGCACCGCGTGGTCTGCCGGAGCGCCAGCCTGCCGGAGCTATGCCGCGAGATGTACTTTATTATCCGCGGTCAGCGGCTCGATGTGTCGTACTGGCTGCCAATCTATAACCGCCGCGGCTGGGTAGAGATCTACTGCACACTGCGGCAGGGAGAGGTGACAAGCGATGGCGCGTGATGGCTTTGACTGCTCAGAGCTGATGGCCTTTGCGGAGGAGCTGGGCGCACAGCCCAAGGAGCTGGAAAAGGTGCAGAAAAAGCTGCTCCGCGATGAGGGCAGCAAGCTGCGCCGCAAGACAGCCCAGCAGGCGCGTGCAACGGTCAACCGCACAGCGGTGCACCGCAAAGAGTATGACCGCGCCGCCGGTCAGTACCACAAGAGCATCAAGCGCGGCAAGGTGTACACCAAGGACGGCCAGATGCGTATACGCGTGTATTCGGGTGACCCGATCGGCCATCTGGTCGAGCAGGGATGGACGCCCAAAGCGCGTGACGGTTCTCGCGGCAAGAAGCAGCTGGGCCGCGAGGTGTTTGACAAGACCGCGCAGGACTTTGATGAGCAGTTTCAGCAGGCTGCCGAGGACGCTCTGGACGAGGTGATTAACAAGCTATGATCCGATGGAAAGAGATAGACGATGCACTCGGTGCGGTGGTAAGTGCGGCACTCAAGGCCGCCAATCTGCCTTCTGTGCGTGAGCGCAAGGACGTTAAGGCGCCTCTGGTGCGGCGCAGTTACCGCATTGACGTTGGTCAGACCGACGGCATGGGCACGGACGACTACGCCGAGACCGGCTGCGACATCGAGATTTATTTTTATCCCGCCGACGGCACGCGCCCGCGGGACGAACTGAACGCCGCCGCTGACGCGATCCGCGCGGCTCTGCGGGAGGGCGTGACCGTGCAGGACGTGGTGCTCATCCCGGAGGACGACATCACCTGCGACGCAGACGGCGAGACGCTGGCAGTCATGCTGCGGCTCGTCTGGATCGAGACCGCCGAGGAGACCGGCGAATTTATGGAGGATATGGTATATGGATAAAAAGTTACTGGATGCGCTGGCGGCGAAGGCCGAGCAGCGCAAGGCTGACAAGGCCAAGGTCATTCAGTTTAAGGTCGGCGGTCAGCTGCTTGATTTTGTAAAGATCGGGCACACTGCCCAGCTGGACGCTTATGAGGCTTTTCTGGCGGCACGCGACCAGCCGGCGCAGATGCTGAACATCGGCGCACAGCTGATCTACGACTGCTGTCCGGCATTGCAGGACCCGGAGCTGCACACTGCGCTCGGCGTGACCGACCCGTATGATGTGATCTGGGTGCTGATGGATGTCCGCGAGGTCAATGCGCTCGCGGCATCCCTGTTTGCCTGGCTCGGCCTGATTGCCGGTGATGAGGATGAGGACCCGGCAAAAAACTGATTGAGCGCGACCCGGTGCTCGACCTTGCGGCGTTTTATGCGGTACGAGGCATCACGCCGGAGCAAATCCGGCAGATGAGCTACGCCGACCGTGCCGTGCTGCGAGTCGGGCGGGCGCGCTGGTACGAGGATATGATAAACCTGATCGCGGCAGGCATCTACCGCGCATACACACCGGAGGAGGGACGGAATAGTGGCTAAAAATAAGGTTATCAACACCGTCCTGACGGTGCAGGATAAGCTGTCAGGCGGATTGGTTGAAGCCGCAAAAAATGCTAAAAAGTCAGGCAAAGCTATCGACGGCAGTATGCTCTCCGCTACGCGCAGTGTGGTAGCATTTAAAAATAAGTCAGTTAAAGCGCTGACGGATACCGCTAAAAAAGGCTTTAACGGGCTTGTAAGCATCGCAAAAACGTCAGCACTGGCAATCACTGCGAGCATTACGGGTATTGCTGTTGGCTTTGCTGCATTGGATGGTGTGACAGAAGAGTACCGCATTGCACAAGGCAAGCTAAACGCTGGATTCCAGGCAGCAGGCTTTTCTGCGGACGTGGCTCGCAAGAGCTATCGCAACTTCTATGCGATCCTCGGTGACACGGACACCGCGACCGAGGCAAGCCAGCTGCTTGCCAACATGGCAAGGAATGCGGAAGATGTAACGAAATGGACGCGGATCGCCGCAGGCGTGCATGGCACGTTTGGCGATTCGCTGCCAATCGAAGGTCTGGTAGAGTCCGCAAACGAGACCGCACGCACTGGACAGGTGACAGGTGTTTTTGCTGATGCGCTGAACTGGGTCGGCATTCTAGAGGATGATTTTAACGCCAAGCTGGAGAAAACAACCGATGTCAGCAAACGCAATCAGCTGATCATAGATACGCTCTCCAAGACCTATGACAAGGCCGCTGACAGCTTCTATGCGAATAACCAGCAGGTAGTCAATACGCGGCGTAATCATGCGACGCTGGACGAGATGCTCGCCAAGGTGGGCGACACCAGCTCCAAGCTGAAAAATCAGCTGTGGGTGCTGGCGGGCGCCGCCGAGGACGGCTCGATCCGCTCCGGATCGGCATTGGACTGGATTTACAAAAAAGCTGCAGACCTCTCCACTTGGATCAGTGGACTTGATTTATCCAATCTGCAGGCGCAGGTAGATAAGTATGTTGGTGCAGCAGCGCAAAAAATCGGAGAGTGGATTGATAAGGTAAAGGCATGGGTGGAAAATGGCGGCCTTACGGCTCTCACCGATAAACTATCTGACGGCATCCCGAAAGCGGCAGAGTTGGCAAAGGGCGGTATTGACCTGCTGAGCGATGCGCTGGATAAGGCAAAAGATGCCATGCAGTTTTGCAAAGATCATAGCGCGGAATTAAAAACGGTTGTAGGACTGCTTGGCATTGCTTTTGGCATGGTTAAGCTGTCCCAGTTTAATACAGGTCTTACGGACGCAATCAGCAATATTGGCGGTTGCATTCAAACTATCGGTACGATGATCGGCGTTACAGGTGCACAGGCTGCAGCAACAGGTGCAGCAACCACAGCGCAGACTGGACTCAATATTGCGATGAACGCAAACCCTATCGGTGTAATCATTCTGGCTGTTGAGGCCTTGATTGCTGTCTGGCTTTTGTTTGGCGACAAAATTACGGCCACAGCGCAGAAGCTCTGGAAAAAGTTTAAGGATGTCAGCATCAAAATCGGCACTGCCTTTTCCGGTGCGTTTGATAAGGTTAAAAACGCCGCTAAGACGGCTCTGGAATGGGTCGGAGACAAGCTGTCGTGGCTCAACGACAAGATTGAGAGCATCCCCATCCTCGGCAGTCTGTACAAGGGTGCCAAGGGCGTACTGGGAGACGCTATCGAGTGGGTAGACAATGCCACAACGGGCAATCGCTCGGGCACGTCTACGGGTACGACCCAGACCACGACCAACAGCAAAACGACTACAACGGCCGGTCCGGTCAAGACTACAACCTCGACCACTACGACGGTGCCTAAGCCGACACCCAGCAGCCTGCTGAGCCTGCCGGGACTCGGCAAGGCAACCGGCACGCCGTACTGGCGTGGCGGCCTGACCCGTGTCAACGAGCGCGGCGGCGAAATTATGAACCTGCCGAGCGGCACGCAGATCATCCCGCATGATGTGTCTGTCAAGGCGGCAGGCGGTCGGAGCGTGACGGTCAACGTCACCATCCAGGGCAACGTGATCGGCAACCGGGAGTACACTGAACAGGTCGGTGAGTATGTCGGCCGCAAGGTCCTGGCGGCGCTCGGCAACACATAAGGAGGTGCGGTAAGTGTACAAGATTATTTTCAGCGTGAACAACAACGAAGAAGTCTGGGTCATGCCGCACTGTCCGCCGGATTTCCCGATTCCGCAGCCGGAGCAGCACCACGAGACCTACGAGGGCCTGAGCCGAGACTATCGCCGCATCGGCACGCTCGGTCTGCGGCACATGGAGTGGACGGCGCTGCTTCCAGTGCACCGATACTCCTTCATGCCGTCTGAGGCGTCTGCGGATGGTTGGGCGTATGTCGATTTTCTGAGCCGGTGGCGCGACAAGAAGGTGCCGTTCCGGCTGATCGTGCTCGACAGCAAGGGCGCGGCACGGCTTAACATGCCGGTGACGGTAGACAGCTTTGATGTCACCGTGCGCCGCAACGGTGATCTGGAGTACAGCATTGCCGTCACAGAATACAAGTTTATCAAATGAGGAGGTGCGCCAATGGCGGCAGGATATGTCGATGACCACAAGCTGATACTGTACCGCGACGGCGCACAGCCGCGCGACATCACCGCGTTTGCCAGTGATATGACGCTGACGGATGACCTTGACACACTGGCGGCAGAGCTTACGTTTACGACGTTTATCTCGCCGTGGGACAAGTACACGCCCAAGCTGGCGCTTGCACCGGGCGATAAGGTGCGCGTGACCAATCAGGGCAAAACGGTCTTTTCCGGCGTCATTATCACGGTGACGCTGGACGGCGGCGTTACCGCCTATGACCGCGGCTGGTATCTCAACAAGAGCGAGATCGTGCTGCAGGTCAACAACCTTGCCGCCGATCAGGTCATCCGCAAGGCGTGTGCCAAGGCGGGCGTGACAGTCGGCAAGGTGTGCAGCCTGCCGACCAAAATCACGCAGCTGTGGACCGGCTCTACACCGTCCGACATTATCAGCGATGTGCTGGACACCTGCACGTCTGCGACCGGCAAGCAGTACCGCCACCGCGTGGACGACAGCGGTCTGCAGGTCGAGGCGCTGCCGACCGCGCCCATCAAGGCATACCACAAGCCGGCGAAAAATATCGCCGCGTTTGACATCACATGGGCGCTCGGTCAGGTGAGCGGCGAGGACAGCATTGAGGACACCTACAACGCTGTTGTCATTGCCGCCGAGGACGACGGCAAGGCGTACATCGGCGCACAGGCCAGCAACGCGGCATCCGTCAAGCGCTACGGATTTATGCAACATATTGAGACCGTGACCGAGAACCCCGGTACGGCTGTGCTTGGGCAGATGGTCAAAAATCTGCTCAAGAATGCCGACAAGGTAGGGCAGACCCGCTCCATCTCCGAGATTTGGGGCTGTGATGAGGTACAGAGCGGCGTTGTTCTACGTTTTAACTCTCCGGCGTTTGGCATCAAGGGCAACTTCCGCATTACGCGCGTGGAGCATCACTACGGTGGTGCAGGGCACACGATGGCGCTGGAAATCACGGCGATCGAGCAGGTGCGAGCCGCCGCCGAGGGCAAGACTGACGCGGCAGCCATCAAGGCCGCCAGCACGGATAAGGTGCAGGTGTTCGGCTTGCCCGACCTGTCCGGCGGCAGTGACGGCGGCTCGGGCGGCACCATTGTCAAGGCGCTGTTTACCGCCTACTATCCGGCTAACAATGCGCTGGAGGGCGGTTATCTGGATGCACAGGGCAACAGGCTCGACCCAAGCAAGCACACCTGCGCCGCACCGCCGTCTGTGCCGTTTGGCACCAAAATCACGGTGCGCGACACGGGCACAAGCCTCGACGGCATGACCTACACGGTCAACGACAGAGGCGGCGCGATCCAGATCAAGAACGGCGTGTACCACTTTGACCTTCTGATGAGCAGCAACGCCGAGTGCAATCGCTGGGGACGCAAAAACGGCTCCGCGATCATCGGCGGCTCGGGCGGCGGCTCGGGCAGCGCGGTGTCGTTTATCAACACGGCACTGGGCGAGGTTGGATACAAGGAGTCCGGCAAGGACATCAACAAGTATGGCCAGTGGGCCGGTCACAACGGTGTCGCGTGGTGCGTCTACTTTATCTGCTGGTGTGCGTACAAGTCCGGCGCGCCTATCCCGACAAGCTACGGCTACGTTGGCGATATGAGCAGCTATTTCAAGGCTCGCGGCAAGTACAAATCGGCAGGCAGTTACAAGCCCAAGGCGGGCGATCTGATGATTCAGGGCGACCGTCACATCGGCATTGTAATATCTGCCGGAGCATCAAGCTGCGAAACCGTTGAGGGCAATTGCAGCAACTCTGTCAAGCGTGTTACTCGCAGTTACGCGGAGATTTCCGGTTTCTGTACGCCGTGGGGATAACACAAGATATTGTATACTTGTGGATAACACTGTGGAAGATGTGGAAAGGAGTGCGTGCCTATGGCATGGGATACGGCACTGGCGCAGGCCATCAAAGGCACAAGCCGCGCCGAGGCAAACCGCAAGCCGCAGCCGTGGTACAGAGCCGAGGTTGTGCAGGTAACGCCCAAGCTGATCTTTGCGATTGCAGACAAGGAATTTAAGTTTGACAGCAGCACCGGCCTGATTATGACCGCGACCGCCCGCGCAAAAGAGTGGAAGGTCGGCATGCAGGCGGCGGCGCTGCTGCATGGGGCACAGCTGTTGGTTTTGGATAGTCTGTAACGGAGGAGGTGCAGCGGATGTTTGACGAGGAGCAGGCGCAGTTTGTCTGCGATTTTTTGGAGTGCCTGACGTGCTCGAGCGGCGTGCCGCTGCGCCTGATGGATTGGCAGCGCAACATGATAACCGAGTTTTACGGTCAGCTGATCGAGGACGAGGATGACCCGGCAGGCAGCTACCTGCGGCGATACCAGTACCTGTACCTTGAGATTGCAAAGAAGAACGGCAAGTCGGAAATCGCTGCCGGTCTGGGTGTGTATCACCTGTTTGCCGACGGCGAGATTAACGGCGAGGTGTATGTCGTAGCGGCTGACCGCGACAATGCGGGCATCGTCTTTGCAGCGGCCAAGTACATGGTCGAGCAGAGTCCGGCGCTCAAAAAGCGCAGCCGCATCGTGGACAGCACCAAGACCATCTACGACGAGACGAGCGGCAGCAGGCTCAAGGTACTGTCCAGCGAGGCGTACAGCAAGCACGGCTACAAGCCGAGCTGCGTGATCTTTGACGAGCTGCACGCCCAGCCGAGCCGCGACCTGTGGGATGTTATGACGTTTGGTTCCGGTGACGCTCGCCGTCAGCCGGTGTGGATCGTACTGACGACCGCCGGAGATGACCCCGACCGAAAATCCATCGGCTGGGAAGTACACGAGAAGGCGCTCGCTATCTACCGATGGCGGCGCGGCGCGAGGGATGAGAAAGCCTACGATGACCCTCGGTGGCTGCCGATCATCTACGGCCTCGGACTGATCGAGGATGAGGATGAACTCAAAGAGATCAACATCTACGACGAGGACCTGTGGCGGCGGTGCAATCCGTCGCTCGGCAAGACGCTCAAGATGGCTACCATCCGCGCCCAGGCGGCGGACGCCAAGAAGAGCGAGGCCGCTGAGCGGCTGTTTCGGTGGCTCAGGCTTAACCAGTGGATTGCCACGGCGACTGTCGGGTGGATACCGATAACTATCTATGACAAAACGCAGTGGAATCCGCCCGGCTGCAAGGACTGGCGCGAGGCCGTGCAACTGCTACGCGGCAAGACCTGTTACGGCGGCGTTGACCTCTCCAAGAGCACCGACCTTACCGCCTTCGTCCTCGTGTTCCCGCCGCAGGAGGGTCTGGACAGGTGGGTGGCTCTGCCTACCGGGTGGATGCCGCTTGACGGCATTGACGCACGCGAGCGCGAGGATCATGTGCCGTACCGCGACTGGATACGCGCAGGATTCTTGCACGGCTGCGAGGGCGATATCATCGACTTTGCGGCTGTGGCTGACGCTGTGGTGCAGGCCGCACAGGATTACGACCTGCGCATGGTCGGCTTTGACCCGTATCTGGGCGCGACCGTGATGCAGCGCATCCGCGAGCGGCTTGCCGGTACGGTGACCGAGGTTGTCGAGATACCGCAGGGTATCCGGTCCATCTCGCCGCCGATGAAGGAGCTGGAGCGGCTCATCCGAGCGCATGAGATGCTGCATGTGCACAACACGGCGGCACGACAGTGTTTCCTCAATCTGCGGTGCGTGTCGGATGATAACGAAAATATCAAGCCAACCAAAAAGCGAAGCCGCGGACGCATTGATATCACGGTGGCGTGGATCATCGCGTTTGCGACGGCGTTGCTGCAGCCTGCACCGACTCTGGCGGACAGCGTGGCGGCTGACGATTGGCATATGTGAGTTTAGGAGGTGTCGGCTATGGCCGATGTGTTTCCGGTTATCCCGGAGGAGCTGCCCGCGCAGGTTGCGGAGAGCATCGGGCGGTCTCCGGAGTTTGTGTTCCATGAGGACGGCAGGTCGGGCAGTTTCCGGCTGATCGACGGCGCTCTGGTCGAGCGGCAGGGCGTGGAGGCGGTCAAACAGTGGCTTGAGCTGATGCTGCGCCAGAAACCGGGTGCAATCCCAATCTACCGCACGAGCGGCACGACCCAGCCGGGCGTGGAGGCGGTCAGCCTTGACCGGCGCGTGCCGGAGGGCTGGATTTTTGCCGAGATTGAGCGCAACGTGCGGGAGACCGCCGCGTTCTGTCCGGCGATCCGGACGCTCGACAGTTTTAAGTTTACGCGCGTGCGGCACGGCGTGGAGGTACGCTTCACGGTCCGGCTGCACACCGGAGAGAGTGAGGAGGTGACGACGTATGTCAGCGAGTGAGATTTTAGACGAGATGCTGTCCGCAATGCCGGAAAGCTATCAAAAGACCATCGGTTTCCCGACTTATGACCTTTTAGCCGCAGTCAGCCTGCGGATGGAGGGCACGGATGAGACTATCAACGAGGCCAAACAGCAGCTTGACCCCGAAAACCTGCACGACAGCGCTCTTGACCGTTATATCTATCCGCGCTCCGGCTTGGAGCGCAAGGCGGCGACCTTTGCACACGGCCGCGTGACCGTCACCGGCACAGGCACGGTCGAGCAGGGTACGCTGTTTGAGTCCGGCGGCGGTGTTCAGTATTATGCGACAGAGACCGTAGCCATTGAGGGCGAGGGTACTGTACCGGTCACCTGCACGGTGGACGGCACGGCAGGCAATCTGCCCGCGCACAGCGTGACGCAGATGCCGGTGGCAGTGCAGGGCATTGCCTCGTGTGATAACCCTGAACCGATTGGCGGCGGTTATGCCGAGGAGTCGGACAGCGAGTATTATGCGCGTTATCTGGTCGTGCTGCGCACGCCTGCTACGTCGGGTAACATCTACCACTATGTGCAGTGGGCGCTTGAGGTGGCCGGTGTCGGACATGTCAAGGTGTTTCCGCGCGTACAGGGCGCGAACACGGTTGACGTGGTAATTGCCGACAACGCCGGTCAGCCGGCGTCGCCTGCGTTGGTCAAATCCGTGCAGGACTACATCGACCCGGACAGTGAGGGCGCTGGCCGAGGTCAAGCGCCGATCGGTGCACAGTGCTTTGTCACTGCCGCGACCGGCAAGGCCATCACGGTCAGCTGCACGGTGTCCAAATCGAACACCGTCACCGAGGACATTCTAACGGCCGGCATCAAGGAGAGCGTTGCGGCCTATCTGGCGGGCACGGTCTTTACGCAGGATTATGTCAGCTATGCACAGATCGGTGCGGCTGTGATGACCACGCCGGGCGTGATCGACTACTCCGGTCTGCGCGTGTCCGGCGGCATTGTCAATATCCCGATCGCGGAACGTGAGTGTCCGGTACTGGGCGAGGTGACGATCACCTATGGCTGAGTTTGACAATATGCTGCGCAGTCTGCCGGTGGCGTACCGCACGGACAAGTGGGTGTGCGACCTGCTTGCCGCTATCCAGTCGCTCGACGACACGCAGCGCGAGCAGATGCTCGACATTACGCAGCAGCTGTTTCCGGGCAGTATGACATGGGCGCTTGCCATCGAGGAGCGAGACGCGGGTCTGACCGCCTCCGGCACTTTGGAGGAGCGCCGCACGGCGCTGATTGCACGCTGGCGCGGCTCGGGCAAGTGCGACGTTGACCTGATCCAGCGCGTGTGCGACAGCTGGAAGAATGGCGAGATTTCCGTCGGCTTTGCCGCGGGCGTGATCATGCTGACGTTTGTCGGCGCGTATGGCATTCCCGCACCGGCCGAGCTTGCCGCATTGCAGGAGGCGGTAGATCGCGTGATCCCGTGCCATCTGGCAAGCAAATATCTCTGGCGTTGGATTCTCGTCCGCGAGATTGAGGGCATGACGCTGGACGAATTGCAGACGCACAAAATCAGCGAATTTGCATTTGAGGAGGTGCAGGCGTGAGCCTGAAAACCAAAATTCTGGGGCTGTTTAAGTACGATCCGGACAAGGACGGCGCGAGCACGTTCAATATCAAGCAGGCGCTCAACGACAACTGGGACAAGCTGGACAACGAAGTTGCAGCGCGTGTAAAGACCACGGAATTGGCTTCCGAGGTCAAGAAGACCGTGAAAGGAGGCAGCCTGACTGCCTCTGATCTGGGCGCGGTATCGGCGGCGGATAAGGGCAAGGCTGGCGGCATTGCAGGTCTGGGCGCTGACGGCAAGGTGCCCAGCAGCCAGTTGCCGAAGATGGACTTTGACCCATCCGGCACGGCTGTGGACGCTGTAAAGCAGCACAACGCCGCAGGCACTGCGCACAAGGCGCTGTTTGACGCAAAGCTCGACAAGCTGACCGGCAAGAAAGGGCAGCTTGCAGGCTTTACGGAGGATAACGTAGTCGGTGCGATGGATGCCCCCAACGGCGGCGAGACCGACTCCGGCGTTGGCGAACTGCAGGACACCGAGATGGAGGTCGGCACGATCACCAACGCAGGGGCAGGCTGGAACACCTACCATTTTAGAGAGGCGTTTGAGGGTGTGCCGCAGGTGACCTGTCAGGCTGAGGACTTTGACGGCGTGGTGCTTGTTAAGGACATCACTGCCGAGGGATTTTTGTACTGCCTGCGTACCTTGCAGACCGGAACTTACTATATCGGTACTGAGACGGGTACCAACCCATCGCACAAAGAGACCACACTGGTCAGCGGCACAACGACCACGGCTGATGCAGTTAAAATCAATTACATTGCCGTAGAGTATGGAGGCGAAAGATAAATGTTAGCAAATCAGAGCGATTTTATGGCGTATGCGTCGGCACTCAAATCGAATTACCGCAAAGGCGTGCATAGGTTGGAGACGATCCTCTCCAACCCGACTATGAGCGCGGAGTTTGCCGCCAATCTGGGTGGCGTGTCGGTCGTGCTCGGCGTGCCGATCAGCATGCCGGACCGCAACAGCGACAAGCTGCTTGAACTGCTGCTCGGCAGTGCGGTGGCAGACAATGCGGTAGAAACGTGGCTGCACCAGTTTTATGAGTTTACCGACTGGGATGATCTGCTCAGTGATTCCGCCCGCTGTCAGGAGATGGCCAACAACCCGCTGATCTGGCGCGCGGCCGGCGGCAGTAAGCTGGCGGTTGGCAAGTCCATCGCTACGCTGGCGGGGCTGTCCTGCGCGGCGTATAAGGATATTGATGCGGTAGCGGCTTCTCAGGTTGCTATGGCGGCTATCATCGGCAACGCGACTGCGCTTAACGCCGTTGTAACCTCTCAGGTTGCTATGGCGGCCGTAATCGGAAACGCCACTGCGCTCAATGCCGTGGTGACCTCTTCGGTTGCTATGGCGGCTATCATCGGCAACTCGACTGCGCTCAATGCCGTGGTGACCTCTTCGGTTGCTATGGCGGCCATTGCCGGATCGGGTAAAGCTCGGGTTGCAATTACCAATTCTTCCGTTGCATTGGCTGCTTTGGCTTCCAGTCCGCTGAAAAAGAGCGTAAGTACCAGTGCATACAACGGTAATTATGCTAAATTGGTAACGAACGGTCCGTGCTTTATCATCTCTGCGACTCATAATAATTCTGGTTGGACATTCGGTGTGCGCTATGTGTACACTTCGGAAACTGCATCCGGAGCCAAGACGTATTCTTCAACAGTCAGTGCACAGAGCATCAATCTGTTCACTACATCTGCCGGTTTAGAGGCTTTCGCCAACGCTGATTCTTCTTCCTCGGGCCGGGTTACATTTGTCTATATTCCCTGCAAAGCAGCCTGAATTTTAGACGTGATTTACTACGCATTATCTTCCTAAGACGTACCACGCACCTCAAATATGCTGTTTTAACACGGCATATTTGAGAAAACGCGGTGCGAAGATGCATAGCTATACAAAATCAGCGGGCAAATCAGGCTATATTCGGGCGGTTACTGCGCATTAGGAAGATAATGCGCACTGCATCTTTGCTTCACAAACTCTCATTTCGCCTTAAAAACGTAGTACGTTGTGTGGCCAGAACCGCCATAGATGTTACTTGCTCTTACACCACCAGGAATGACCAAGTTGGCGGTTGTCAACCTGTCATGGGTGTAGTGAGCAATGGTGCTGCCAGTCTGCAAATCGTAAACATAGCAGTAACTGCTGGAGTTATATGACTGGAGGGTTGGAATTAGAATAAAGGAATCATCAGCCGAAAGTGCAGTAGACACAGCCTGCTTTGTGCCGTTGTAGTACAGCAATGAGGTGGTGTTTGTCATTGCGCCAGCGTTAATAACGACAGTAAAGTATGCGGTATTTTGCAGACTGCTCAAAATTTTGCTGTAGTAAGTATCTCGATAACTGCTACCGATGAATGCGGAACGTGCAGTAGCGTTCTTGCAAATAGCATTAAGTGCCACTGCAGATGCTGCTACAGCCGCCATAGCAACCGAAGAGGTCACCACGGCATTGAGCGCAGTCGAGTTGCCGATGATAGCCGCCATAGCAACCTGAGAAGCTGCTACCGCCGCCATAGCAACCTAATGCGACGCAAACACTCCTCATTTGGCGTTTTGGTATGTATAATAAACATACCAAAATCCGAAAGGGGAATTACAACATGACGGCAAAAACAGAGCTGACAAGGCAGCTTCTCGCAACTTTTGCGGCGGGAACACCAACGGCAGCAGAACTCGACGCTATCCTAAAAGGCTACATTATTTTTAAGGAAAATGATGAGCAGCGCAGCGACTTGAAGCGGCGGATCAAGCACTATCTGGGCGCAAAGAAGATTGACGGTCTATCCGCCAGAACGCTGGCGAACTACCGCAGCCACCTTGAATTATTTGCATCTAAAGTGACCAAGAGCACGGCCAAAATCACCACCGACGACATCCGAGGTTACATTGCATTTTTGGACGAAACGCGCAATCTCAAGGAAACGTCACTGCAGACGCATATCAACAGCCTGCGGGCGTTCTTCGGCTGGCTCACGATGGAAGAGAAAATCAAGAAGAACCCGATGAGCAAGATCAAGTCCATCAAGATCGACAAGGTAGGAGCACGCCAGGCGCTGACGGTGGAAGAACTGGAACGGCTGCGTGACGCCTGCGTAACTTACCGCGAAAAGGCACTGATCGAGTTTCTGGTTTCCTCCGGCTGCCGTCTGAACGAGGTTGCTCAGCTGTCGGCCTCTGATCTCGATTTGATGAGCCGGTCGGTGCAGGTCACCGGCAAGGGTGACAAGGATCGTGTTGTCTTTTTTAGCATCCGTGCACGCCTGATGATTGAGGAGTATATGGTATCCCGCAAGGGCGGCACCGGCCTGTTTGTGTCCAGCAAATCGCCATACGAGCCGCTGAAACCTCGGGCGATCCAGCGCATGGTTCGGGCAATTAGCCTGCGTGCAGGTCTGGATAAACGAGTGCATCCGCACTTGCTGCGTCATACGTTTGCAACACTGGCGCTCAACGGCGGCATGGATATTGCGGTTATTCAGCGGCTGCTTGGCCACGAGAATATCGCAACAACGCAGATCTACGCCGAAATGTCGGATGAAACAATCCGGCATCAGTATAACAAATATGTAGCGGTTTAACCGCGGAAAGGAGCACACATGAAAATCAACGGAATCAAGGCGCTGGACTATCAGTGCCAGGGCGAAAGCCTGACGTTGGTACTGTCCGAAACCACGTTTGATGCGGTGTCCAATTTGAACACCGCTCTGGTCGAGGTCCGCACCGATGACGGCGATCTGGTCGAGGCGCACGGCGGCTATGCGCTGCGTGCCATCACCTACGACAAGGACAAGCAGACGTATACTGTCGCTTGCACCACGGCCGCCGACGATACGACCGCGCAGGCGATCTCGCAGTTAGTGTCTAAGGTGGAGGAACTGGAAACCAGCAACACCGCACTGGCGGCTCAGCTGGACTACATCAGCATGATGACCGATACGGAGGTGGCGTAAATGGCTAACTGGTTTGACCGCATCAAGAAGTATTACGATGCCGGTCTCTGGACCAAGAAAATGGTCGGCAATGCGGTGGTGAAGAAGAAAATCACCGTCGAGCAGTACAAGGAAATCACCGGCGAGGACTACAACAAGTAAGAATCACCGGAATTTTTACACTTGATAGGGCAGAAGCCCGGAAAGGACAACATTATGTATCCCAACAACATCTACATCAAGCACTACGCAGAAGTGAAGAAGTACCCCGGCGATATTGGCGTACAGCTGGATCAGTACGACAACGCGCACGGCCTCAAGCACAACGCGCTGGCCCGCGCCCAGTACAAGCACTGGCGCAGCGTGCAGACCGGTGTCCCGGATCTGCTGAGCGTGGAGGATAAGCGCCTGCTGGGGCTGTAAAACAAGAAAAACCGCCTGAAAAGGCGGTTCATTGACAGGGTTCGGCAGCGTATGCTATAATACAAACGGACGCTGTTACATATGGCGGTCAGACCCTCTTTTCCTTTCCCGCAGTCTGCGGCAGGAAGGGGGTGGCGCGGATGCAGAAGAAAGCATTTAGGCTTTTTGTGTGTGCGGCAGTATTGCTGTACATTTTCTGTATAAAAGCGCGATGACCGTCCGGCTGGCACCGAAACGGTCATCTTAAATAGATCGACTGCATGAGGGTCTGACTGCTGTAACAGCGTCCCTTTGGTTATATTATAGCATATGCTCCGGCTTTGTCAAGAACGACAGACCGGGGCGTTTTTGCGCCTCGAGGGAAAAGAGGTTTTATGGATAATCCGATCACTCGTGCCGAGCACGAAGAGTTTCGCCGACGGCTCGAGGAAGAAAATCGTCGGCAGGATAAGCGCATCGAGCTGCTGGAGGATAATATGCGCGAGCTGAACCAGCTGACAGCCTCGGTCAGCAAGCTGGCTTCCAGCATCGAGAGCATGGTGAAAGAGCAGGAAAAGCAGGGCAGGCGGCTGGAGACGCTCGAGGACCGCGACGGCGCGATGTGGCGCAAGGTTGTGGCTTACGGCGCGACGGCACTCGTCGGCATTTTCGTCGGCTATGTCGCTCGGCAGCTTGGTTTGAACTGAGAAAGAGAGGTACTTATGAACTGGAAAATCAGAATCAAGAACCCGGTATTCTGGGCGCAGATCGCCCTCGGCGCGTTTGCAACGGCTCTGGCCTATGCCGGTCTGACCGCTGCGGACATGACCACCTGGGCGGGCGTGTGGCAGATCATCAAGGCCACGGCGGCAAATCCGTACTGTCTGTTTCTGATCGCGTGCAACGTCTGGTCGGCGTTTAACGACCCGACTACCAGCGGTTTGACCGATAGTGACAGGGCAAAGTCGTACACCGTGCCGCTCGAAAAGTGAGGTGCGCTATGACGAATATTCCGTTTCTGCAGGCTGACTCGAGCAATTTCTATTCCGGCCGAGGCGGCAACAGTATCAAGTATATTGTCGTACACTATACGGCAGGCAACGGCGATACGGCGATGAACAATGCGCAGTATTTCCACAACAACAGCGGCTTGCAGGCATCGGCGCATTATTTTGTCGATGAGCACAGTGTTGTGCAATCTGTCCGCGATACAGACGGTGCATGGCACTGCGGCGGTCCTCTGGAAAGCTCGCATCACCCGCTCCACAATATCTGCATGAACCGCAACAGCCTGGGTGTGGAGATGTGCTCGGACAAGGTAAACGGCAAGTACGTTATTACCGCCCAGACGGTAGACCGTACGGTTGAGCTGGTGCGTTGGCTGATGGATAAGTATGGCATCGACGTGGATCATGTCGTGCGGCATTATGATGTCACCGGCAAGGACTGTCCCGAGCCGTGGGTGCGTGATGAGAGCCTGTGGCGCAAGTTCAAGGCGCGGCTGACCGCGCCGGTTGAACCCGAACCGAAGAAGGAGGACGACGAAGTGGTAGAAAAGAAAAAGGTCCTGCTCAACGGCAAGACCTACGAGTGCGACGTCATTACAAAGGACGCCACTAACTATATCAAGATGAGATCGCTTCAGCAGGCAGGCTTTACAATCGGGTATGACGCTGTTCGCAAGGTTCCGAGCATCACCGCACCGCAGTGCCGCACATTTGTCCCGGACGGCGATGAGGATGTACAGGCCGCAGTTGATACGCTGCAGGAGAGTGCCGGCCTCGAGAAGCAGACGATTGAGTACCTGCTCCGCTATCAGTGGGGTGAGGACCTCGTGAAGAAGCTGGCAGCCGCAGTTAAGTAAATAGTAAGGCCCTCGGTGTTCGATTTGGACACCGAGGGCCTGTTAACGGGATGTAGGAAACATGTAGGAAAATGAGAAAGACGAACCTCGAAAAATGACGATATATCTAACAAAATCGGCATTTTCTATAACCGCTTGACGTGCGGAAGGTCAGCGGTTCGAACCCGTTAATGTCCACCAATTCAAATCCCGTCAGAAATGACGGGATTTTTTCTATCTTTAAGACTTTTAGGTATTTGCTGTGGGAAATGTTCTGGAAAACGTAAAAAGCAGAATGTGCATTTCACAGCACATACAGCACAGAGAACCAACAAAAACAAAAGTGATGTAGGAACCGTGTTGGAAATCAAACCTTCAATCCCCGCACATCTTCCTCGGTGACGTGGCTGTAAATATTGGCGGTGGTGCTGATGTCTGCGTGGCCCATGAGATACTGGGCGGTTTTCAGATCCACGCCCTGACGGCGCAGGTTGGTGCAGTAAGTGTGCCGGAGGTAGTGCGGCGTGATGGCCGGATCAAAGGCGTGCTTGACAACGGCGTTGCGGTACAGCTCGGCACCGGCCGCAATGTCGCAAGCCCGGTAGAAGCTGTGCCACATGCGGCGCATTTTGGTCATGGATAGCATGCGGCCGTTTTCGACATGAAAGAAATACCGCGATTTCATGTCCAACTGTTTTTGCAGCTCGACAGGAATGGGAACATAGCGTGCTCCGGCTGCGGTTTTCGTAGACTTCAAAGTCGGCTGGTTCGACTTTGTTTTATATTCGACGGACTGCGAGATACACAGCAGGCCGTCTTTGACATCGCGGGCACCGATCGGCACGGTTTCGCCGCGGCGCAGGCCGCAGTCAAGCATGAGCAGCACCCACGGTCCTGCATAGTGACGCTTTGCGACTTCGCGCACGATCTGCTCCTCGGCGCGGGTCAGCGCCCGGCGGCTTTTCTCATCCTCACTCACAGTTTCGATACGCCGGAATGGGGAGGAGGCAATCAGGCCGTTGATCTCCGCCTGCTCAAAGATCGCGTGCGTGATGTAATGCAGTTTGGCGGCGGTGCTTGCACCGAGCGGCTTGCCTTTACTGGTCCTTGCGTTGTTCATCATTTCCTGCAGTTGGAACGGCTTCACGTTATCCAGCGCCAGAAAACCAATCGCCGGACAGATGCGCAGCCGCAAGTGCTCCTCGTAATTGTTGCGCTGGCTCTCTCCAACGTGCGGCTCCTTGTAGGTGTGATACCACTGCCACGCCCACTGCTCGACAGTAACCTTGCCGGGCGTACCGCCGCGTGCGACCAGCATTTGCACGGCGCGTACCTTGGCCTCAAATCTTGCCTTGTTGTTGTCTTGGATGTACTTGCGGATCGGTGTGCCATCGTCCTTGTGGCCGATGACAATGGTGCGCGAGTATTTGTATTTGTTAGCCATAAAAACCTCCAAAATGGAACATTTGTTCGATTACGCGGTTGAAAATATAGCAGACCCCAAGGGGAGAGGTCTGCTGTATTTTTTTAGACATTGCGTTTAGAACCGTAGAAAATTTGACCTAAGCGTAGTTTGCGGCGATATGTACACTGCCCAGCCGTCATCAAATCGGGGTGGATACAATGTCCGGTTTCACTACACTGCTGATAGCGTGAACAACAGTCAAAACCATTTATCGAAAGAAACTTCTCGTATATTTCGATGGCAAGCTGTGGTGTTTTTTTGAACGAAAATGCTCTTGCGGCCATACGCGCCCAGTTGTTTGGGCGTGAATCATCGAGAGCAATATCACAATCGGTAAACAGGGATTGAATCCTTGGAGAAACTTCGAGATACAGCTGTGTACTGCCTTTGAAGGTCATACAGGATTGCCCAAAACATTCAATTGCGTAATAAGGCTGGGATGATTTGGGTGTACGAAATTGAAGCGAAATCTTCCGTAAATCATAGCGAGGATCAGCCTGCTGGATGACAGACAGGAACTCCTGCATAATACGCTCAGGCTCAGAGAGCGGTTTGTTATCCAAACAATCGGACTGGTTATTGAGCAACTGCAAAAATTCGGCTTCCGT
>OOCR01000572.1_pt1 | contig 27919 bp, 36 predicted proteins | sample 1671491 | NCBI WGS metagenome assembly OOCR01 (sample SAMN06348162, study PRJEB24527) | human gut metagenome | biome: human gut; feature: ankylosing spondylitis patient; material: feces | host: Homo sapiens | place: China | collected 2015-10
CACCGAGATCTACACTCTTTCCCTACACGACGCTCTTCCGATCTATAAAAAGGCATCTGTACACACATCTCATTGTACACATTAAATCCTAATGTGTACAAAATGTGTACAAATGCCTTTTTTCAATGTGTACACATTAAAATTGTACACATATCAAAATCGTAAAACTTAGAATTTACCGTTCTTAGCAGCTTCCTCAATAGAAACAGCTACAGCTACAGTAGCACCAACCATAGGGTTGTTACCCAACTTTGAAATCAAATTTTTACAATTTATTTGTGTTTATTTTTATGCTGTTTTTATCAGTATTTATGCGGGTTTAAGAGCTTTACACATTTATATCAGATTATTCTGATTTATTCTAAATCAACATTATTTAAGCCATATTGTGTACAGAATGTGTACACTATTACAATGTACACATTCTGACTGTCTCTCTTCCTATTTATATAGGTTATCACAATGTTGCTATATGTGCAATCCAGTATGAATAATTAGTTGGGAAGTCTTAACTCCATACCTGCATAAAGCATATCATCAAGTGTCATTCCATTATGCTCTGCAAGTTCTGCTGCTCTGCCTTCATCTCCAAGGTAATCTCTTGCAATCTGGCAGAAACTTCCTCCTGGTTCTACAACTGCCACTCTTTCTTCTGTCTCCTGCGGTGTTTCCTCTGTCGGCTCTTCCTCACTTTCCACTGGTGTATCATCTTTAGGATAATATTTGGCTTCCATGGCCGCCTGATAATCTGCATAGTTGTAACCTGCAGCTTCGAGCTTCTGTCTGCGTTCTTCTCCATCACCGTACTCACCACGGTAAATTGCATCAATAACACTCTCATTAAGTTTTTCTGAAGGCTGTTCTATCTCTTCTGTATCATCTGTTTCATTAACAACAGACCATACATAATCATTAAATGCTCTAAGGTCAAAGTCGTTAATAATAGCAAGTGTTGTCTCATAGTAATCTGGAGCAGTTGCATAGTTATATCCAACCCAGTTGCCTTCTGCATCTCTGTCTGTATTGTTCACAGCATTTGTAAGACCATAAAGCTCTCCTTCGACTGTATTTGCTGCTGTTGCATCATCATAATTATTCCACTGCATCAGATCAAGATATCCATATACAGCACCCATTACATCAGGATACTTTTCAAAGGAATCTTTAATGTTTACATATTCTCCATCTATGTACTCTGTTGTATCATATTCTACACCGCTTCCCTTAATCCCAAACAGTGAAGCAGCCCCTAAATTCCAACCAGATTCTTTAGCAGCCTGCGCAAGAATTACAGCTGGGCTTATTGTCTTCTTTCCTTCTCTTCTGTACTTAATCCATGCATTGCACACAACTGGTGCAAGGGTGTTAATAAAATCATTTACATGCTCATATCTTGTACTAATAATCGGAAATGTTCTCATATTACTTATCCTCTCTTTCTTCTATATCTGCTTTCTTTTCTACCTGCGATTTAAGGTTCTGCACTATTGGCTGTAAAAATGGTGGAAGCGTTACTCCAATGTCATTAATGTTTTCCAAAATACTTATAATTTCGTTGCAAATCAGCCATATTGCTACAACACAAGCCACTAAAAATGTAAATGGCAATGTTATTCCTACAACTCCTGCAGAATAAGAAAGGAGCTGGTCTACAATCACGCCGACTCCTACCAAAAGCCACATACATATTTTCTTTGCAATTCCCTTAATCCCCTTGTAGCTATCAATCTTCTGGTTTCTAAGTTTAGAAGCTGCAAGGCCTGTTAAATAATCTATTAAATTACATGTTACCAGTAGTAATACTGGAATTGCTAAGATTCCCAGAGCACTTAATATAATGCTCCACACCGCTGTTACAATCACTTTTAATTTTTCCATATCTTTCCTTTCCGTTGCACCGGTGCAACTTATGCTTATTTTGCTTCTGTTATTGTGTAAATTATTTTCATTGTCTGCGCCGCTGTCTTGGTTACCGGGGTTATGTTGTTGATGGTGGCTAGATATTGTTCGTGCGGCATTATTCCACAACTTAATTGTTTATAAGAATCACTTTGGTATGAAATAGTAATTACATATTCGGCATTTGATAATATGCCTAATGTATAAGATACATAGTTTTTACTTGTCCAAGAGTATTTATTAAGTGCTGTATCAAATGAGCCATTTGATGAATTGTTTTGAGAGACTGTAACATGATTATTGTTTACAAATATAAATGGTCTATTTGAATAGCTTAATTGAGCGCTTACTTCTGTTACATCTGTAATATCATTTACATTTAATTTGACTAGCTTGTTAGCTTCACTGTAAATATAGTAAATGTAACTATTTAATATAACCATGTTACTTTTATCCATATGGTAATAGGATTCGTAACCTCCATATCCGCTTATAGTTTTTGCTCCATAAGATGTATCTTGTTCGAGTGTAGAGGCATCTAATCGAATCAATTTGTCTACTGACTTAGCTACACTTGCCAATCCGTATATATACCCATCTTCACCCATCGCAAATTGAATCCATGACTTTGAATAACTTTGTATAGTTCCGCCCCACTCAATGCTCAACTCCTGACTTTTAATTATCTTGCATGTATTTTTATCTGTATTCAAATTATATTTTCTGAAATATAACTGTATCTCATAATAAGTAATTGTATTATTGTTGTAACAAACGAACTTTAATATATCATCATCTGTTATTTCAATGTAGCTACAGTTTGTTATATTAAATTCAAAATCTGTGCCGTAGGTATTCGGAGATTTATCCCACCAATACTCTCCATGTACTCCAGTAGTTGCGATATAATAATTTGTCAATGATATAGCTGATATAGTTCCGTTTGCCTGTGCTGTCGTGAAATCCCACACGAATTTATATCCGTTGTCCAATTCTTCACATTCAGCTGTATTCATGCTTCCTCTTTGTGTGTTTGTCCCTGTATATGCATTGTTTCCTGCATATCCGGTTACGGGATTTACATCAGGTGCTGGCATAAAATAGTTATTTGCATCTTCTGGCAGTGAATTTTGAAAAAGCAACAAGCCTGCAAGCCCTTTTTCTTGCAAAGGAAGTAAGTATGACGAGTACGAATTGCCATCCCATGCAGTTATAGGCGTAAGTATTTTCTGAATTGCATTCGTAAACATATTGTCGCCCTCTTGTCTGGTGACTTTGCCAGTGTTGACATCTGTAAGTATTATCTCTGTGTGTCCTTTTAATTTCGCCATATTTGCCTCCTTAATTTGTGAAATTAAATTCTACGCTTGTTATCTTGTCTTCTGCGGCTGACAATGTTGTTCGCAGATATATTGCGCTTAATCCTGATATCTTCGCCGCCCATTGTTCTGTGGTTATAGCCATCAGAGTTTCCATCTGCATTCCTGATGTCTCCTTGTCAATGCTGACCCACTGCGTACCGTCATACATCTGCCATGTTGCCTTGTCGTCAAATGATATAGCCACTACAGGCGTACCCTCGTATTCCGCTGTCACGGCTTCTATGCCTGTGATGGTTTCGTCAGTAAGGTCGATTGCGTTTGATATTATTGTCTGCGGCAATGGCACGGCTGTAAGAGCTGCGGAAAGAGACAGCTTGTCTCCGTCCGTCCATTTTAGGATCTTAAAATCCGCAAATGTGCTTACAAGGCTCGGCGTAATCACTGTGGAATCTTCAAAGCCGCTGTCCAGAAATACTTGTGAAGTCAATTCTGTGACTTCCAATGCTAAAGGCTTATAGTCTTTGTCTTTTGTTATCGTGTAATAAATGTCACCATTTTGCAAAAGATATCTTTCCTCTTGCAACGGCAATACGCTCCATTTATCTGTTTCAGTATATCTGCTTGACGGAATAGTCACATTCGACTGTGTATCAACCTGTGTCCATGTCTCGCCATCTTTTGAGGCATATAGTGTCCAGCTTACAGGGTCTCGCTCCGATGAATCGTTTGCAGTTACATACGAGTAATACGCAGGATATTTCATTGAATCATCTACAGTTATTACAATGTTGCACGGTCCGCCGCTATATTGTGTCGTGCAGTATTTTGTTGACTTACTGCCGTCTATAAGTTTACCAATGCTTTCCCCTGAAGATACTCCTGCTTTGTCCGTTGTAATCGAGGCGTTTACCCAGGCTATCTTATTTTGCTCACTGTCATAAAAATAAAATTCTGCCGCCTGCAATGTAGATGTCGAGCTTCTTAACTTGCCAATACTCCATTTGAAATACACTGTTACTTCACCTCAATTCCTGTCACATTTGAATATGTACTCTTGTCTATAGTTACCGACTTCATAAGTCCGCTGTCTATTGTCCCATCTGTACTCTCGTAAGCATATTCTGTCTTCAGCGTAAATGCCGTATCGGTTAGAACATAACCTGTATTGTATGTGTATTCGTCTGCACTCGCCGTCTCAAATGTGTAATTATCAACCACAATCGGGAAGCTGACGGTTTCTGTTAATCCTGTCGTGTCAAATGTTACAATATTGCCAAGTGATATAGCCGTAAATTCTTCTGTAATCGTGCTGTCGTTGCTGTCAGGAAATGTCACTTCTACTCTGTCATTCATGCTTACTACGCTTACAGGATTAAGGGTTATCGGTGTATATTCTTCGGAGATTCTTATAATTCCGTCAAACGCCTTATCGCCCGCCATGCCTGTACCTGAAAGATATGCCGTTATATCACCTGCCGGAATATCTATATCTCCTCCCGCCGCCTCAAGCCACACCTCAAATGTATTGAGGGAGTTGGCTGAAGAACTTAATATCTGCATCAGCGGAAGTATATGCCTTCCGTCCGACCACGTTTCTTCCGGATATATCTTCATATCGTTGCTGTTGTTCGTATATGATGCTTTGGCCGAACAATATGTGGTCGTACTTTCCGAAGTTGTGTCTGTGCTTTTGGCAACCGTAACAGTACATCTCACTTCCCCATGAAATTCTATCCAGTTAGATTTCGTTGTCGCATATATTATGTCAATGATTTTAGCTTTTGAGCCTGCTGCCACATGATATGCCGCTGTGTTCGTGTATGTATAATATGCCAGTGTTTCCTCATCATTTATCTTGGATAGAAGACCGCTCAGATTCTTGTCTGTCTTGCTGTTGCCTGTCACAAGAGCAGGATCTTCTCCCCAGCCTTGCATTTTAAAGCTCTTGTTGTATATGAATGTATAGCTCATCATACAGTGCTTTTTCTCGTCTCCTATGCCTCCTGTGAACATCAGTACATCACCAAGGTCATACGCAGGATTTCCCAGACATGTTACCGTAAACGGCACATACGCTATGTCAGCAAGGCTGTTAAGGACATTCTTACGCTGTGTCTCCGCATTTTCCGAAGATGTAAGCTGCAGAAACGGATTAGAACCAAGATTCATAGTCAAGCCGTCATCTGTCTCCATTCCGTAATAAGAGGTTGTATTATCGCTTATATTGATAACTGACAGTCCCGTGTATCTCGTCTCGTATGTGCTGAACTCTGCTCCTTCAAACCTCTTTGAGGCTTCAAGCGTATCCGCAATATCTGAACCATATGACACGCATATTAATCTGCCGGATCTGTCCATAGTGCAGAACGCGCCAAGGCATTGCGCCAGCCAGTATATATAATCCTGCCATGTCTCAATATCTCCCATGCTTTGAAGAATAAGTGTCTCCGTTCCGTTTGCAAGCGCTTCTATTTCTTCCCGGCTGTTCCCCAACTCAACATCACATGCTTTACACGCAAAAAGCAGCATGTCATACGGCTGCCCGCTTGTATTGGTTATCGTGCACGATCTTGAAAACTTATTCATGTTATCGTACGCAGTGACGGTCACGCCTTTTGCATTGACTTTAGCTTTCTTTATCTCAAATACCCCAAGAGGAATATACTCATATTCTCCTCTTGCCAGCTTCAGCCCGAACCAGGGAGTTATCACCATTCCCTTGTATTTGTCTCTGTCTATGTCAAGCCCGATAAATGTACATTGAAGCTGTCCTATGTAGACTGACGATATTGCCAGATTATTGCTTTGCGTGCACTGATTAGATATCGAGAAGGAGCCTTCAAGAATATTGTCTGCCGTAAAGCTGACTTCTCCTATTATTCCCTTTATGTCATATTCCTGCACCGGCTGCTTTGAGGCAGCTTTATAAGCATCGCTTACCTGATACATACTGCCTCCTATATCTCCGTGATATCAAACGATACGCTCCATATCCCCTGTGTGACTGCTAATGTATAGCTGTCTTTCACAAGAGTTTCTTTGTAGTTCCTTATCCTGCATGTATGCTTTGTTCCGCTTATCGTCACCGTAACGCTCAGCTTCTGACTGTATGCTTTCAACGTTTCCTTCATATCCGACATGACATTAAATGTTGCGCTCGCATTTATCTTGTCAAGCCTTGTCACTGACACAAGATCTGTTCCTGCTTCTGACGTGTTAATCGTCTCAATTGTTTCGTAAGATGAACTCCAGCTCCCGGGAATCGGAAGTTCCGTATCATTTATTTTCAAAAAAATGTCTGACATTATCTTCCTCCGCTTCTGTAGTTAAGCCTTTGATTGGCATTTACAACCATTGTGTCTATAAGCTCTGTTCCGATATACACAGGTATAGTTATATCTCCTGCAAGCTGTGCATTATATCCGCTGTTATTCGTCATGTTATCCACAAACGCCGTGAGTTTATCAAGAATAGTCTGCATTACTCCTCCACCTGTTACCTCATACGGAGAGGCGTTTGCATTAATGCTTACGGTTTTTCCGTCTATCTCGTCTATCGCATCAAGCGCTCCGTTGATTCCGTCTCTGACTGCCGAACCGTCAGCAAGATCCTTCATGCCCTCGTCAAAGCCCTGCACACAGTAATCACCTATCTGAGCAAATACCTTTGACGGCGAATGTATGCCGAATATATCCTTTATTCCTCCTACAAGCTTTGAGCCGAGGCTCTTAACATTGTCTACAAGATTTCCCCATGAATTCTTTATGCCTTCCCAAAGACCTGATACAAGATTGCCGCCGATATCTTCAAGGCTTGATACAAAGTCACCTATTGCTTTAGGTATGGACATAGCCAATTCAACTACCGCAACAAGAAGGCTCGGAATTGAACTGATTAATCCTCCTGCCAGCCCTGCGACAAGTTCTGCTGCCGCTCCTACAAGTTCGGGTATGCTTTGCAGCAGTCCCGTAACCAATTTGCTGATTATAACCGGCGCTTTTTCAATCAGAATCGGCAATGCGTTGATAAGTCCCTCGGAAAGTCCGACTATAAGCTGCAATGCAGCATCAATCACCATGTCTATATTGTCAAGAAGTCCCATTACTATAGTCAGGACAGCCTCAACCATGGTAGGTATGAGTGTCGGAAGTGATTCTGATAATCCATATGCCAACTGCACTATTATATTAATGCCTGTCTCTATAATCTGCGGAAGCATCTCAATAATACTGTTTATAAGCGTTTCAACTATGTTGAGTGCTCCTGTTACTATTGCCTCTGTATTGTCGGATATCCCCTGAAGCAGAGTATTAACCATATTGATTCCCGAATTAACAAGTTCCGGCAGAACCGAGTCAATTATTACCGGTATCTGTTCAACTATTACCGGCAAGAGGCTTTCCACAAGCTGTCCCACTCCTGTTATCGCCTGTTCAACTCTTGGAATCACATTATCTGCGGCAGTCGATACGCTGTTTACAAAGTTGTCTATAAGCGTGTCAAAATCAGCATTCTCATCAGCTATTCCTGTTATAAGATTCTCCCACGCCGATTTCGCCATGGATAACGAACCTGATATAGTAGATGCTGCTTCTGCTGCTGTAGTTCCTGTTATACCCATATTGTCCTGGACAACGTGTATCGCCTCAATTATCTTGTCAAATGACACTTCATTGATTGATTCTGCGCTTACTGTCATGCTGTCGCCAAGTACGCCGGATTCATTGACAAGTCTTGCCATCTCCGAAGCCGTTCCGCCATACCCAAGCTTTAAGTTGTCAAGCATCGTATAATTCTGCTTGGCAAAGCCCTGGTATGCATTCTGTATGGACTCCATTGACGTACCCATCTTATTGGCATTATCCGACATATCGGTTATTGCCTGATTGGCTACTTCTGCCGCTGCCGCCGTATCTCCGTCAAGTCCCTGCAGAAGCGATGCCGAGAAGCTGGTTACAGTGTCCATGTACTCATTGGCAGACATTCCGGCTGTCTCAAACGCATTGTCTGCATATGCCATTACCGCATCGGCGCTGTCCTTAAAAAGAGTCTCCACGCCGCCGACAAGCTGCTCATACTCCGCATAGCTTTCAACTGCATTTTTCGTAAGCGCAACAACACCGGCAGAAGCTGCTCCGATTGCAGCTGCTCCGATCTGCGCAGCCGCCTTAAGTGTCTTGGCTCCCACATCGGCAGTCTTCCTGAATGTGGACTCCATCTTGTTTACCCATGTTTTTCCGCTTTTCTCTGAATCATCAAGTCCCTTGTCATAGCTGTTTTTATCGAGACTAAGGGATGCGCATAATTCAAATACATTCATATTTCAGTCCCAGCCTTTCCATAACATCCCTTGCCACTTCATCACCGCTTCTGTTATCAGCCGGCTCCTGCCTGAACAGGTCAATAAACCTTGTTCCAAGACACATACTGCGCCCTGAATAATACAAAGCATCCGTTACATACACCTGATAAGCATATTCTTCATCTATGGCATTGTACCTTGCCTTTACATACCTTAAGAATCTCTTGATGTCTTTTCGACCGTTGTATTCTCCGTAGGCAAGCCAGAAGCAGTCGATTCCGTTTCTGCTGCCTGCGATTCTAAAAAACTCTGCAGTTCCTTATCATTAATCAGCTCAAGCACCTGTCTTATAAGACCGGGAATAGTTATTGCCGCCTTGTATTCGTCAGCTGACATTCCGTTAAGCATCGCCATTATCTCAAGCACTTCTGCCATATGACTTTTTACGACAGTCTTTACAAGTTGAAGCTTCGGCTGGCTCTTATATGCATCTCTTACAGCCTTGTCCGCAAATATAATCGTGACCGGCTCCATTATGTTAACAAGCAGATCAAGCGCTTCTTCTCCCTTAAAATCCGTAATCTTCATTCATTATTCCTCCGTTGTTCTTGTTTCTGATGCTGCCGTTTTGTCTGTCACAGATGAAGTCTCCTCAGAACCTTCTTTAACATATATCTCAAAAGGCACTTTATCAGGCGTTGATATTGAATAATGCGCCGTGTATTCATATGCAAATTGTCCCTTTCCCTTATCCGTTGACTTGACCTGGAAGCCACCTGTTGACAATGCGCTCATAAGGTGGATTGCACAGAAGCCGCCGTTACTGTCTCCGTTAAGCTCCGAATAATCTCCAATCCACCATATGTCTTCAAAGTCAGAATCCTGCAGTTCATTTCTTGGAACTACATGCGTTGTATCTTCCGTATCTATGTCCGCTGCACCTGCCAGGCTCTTTGCACTTACCGCCGTAACCGTCAGATATGTGCCTGTAAGCTTGATTTCCCATGATTTCAGCTTCTTAAGCTCTTTCGTGTTCTTCGGGCAGTTATCTATATCCTCTCCGAAGTCCTCGTATTCAGGTGTTGCAGCGAATGAATTACCGCCTGTTGTAGCTCCGAGAAGATTTCCTATTACACCTGTTGACGGAGTAAATGTATCTGTGAGGATACCTGCATTCATCTGAAGCTTTTTAAATGTATCCTCCGGAATTTTTGTGAATTTCATCTTTTTTCCTTTCCGCCCGCCTATGAATCATGGTGGACCATATTAATGTTTATCTGTCTCAGTTTAATTGTCTTATCCGTGTCTGCCTCTGCATTTACGCACCACGGCGAACCGCATTGAAGCCATATTGAACCATTATCGAACACTATGTTCGAGCCACCTCTTTTTAACATTTCTTTAAGCTCTCTTGCCTTTGCGTTCGGTTCTGCCTCCGACTCTGTCTTAAACCACATCTGCACCGTCATTGACGTGATGTCGTCAAAGCAGCCGTCTTCTACTGAATATGTAAGATACGGAAATTCCGCATCGTCAGGAACCGCCGTATCAGGATATGCTCTCATGAGCTTATTGAAGAACCTGTTAAGTGCCGTTTCTTTCGTCATGTTGTCAACTCCCATTTCTCCGCTGATACCTGCGACATATTAAGTGTTGAGACCTTCGGGCTTACCTTATCGCCCTTGTCAGACGTAACTCTGAATATCCTCCCGTCTGACATGCACTTAATCACATCATGAAATCCCAGCTGCTCATCTTTATATGTCGTTACGGTATATACGCTTGTTACTCCCTCTTTTTCAGCTGTCTTTGCCGCTGTCGAGGTATCTCTGACTATTGCCGCCTGAAAAGCTTCTCCATCTTTCCATTCTGTCTTATATCCACCTTCTCCATCATCTGTACGTACACACTCCATGCGCACACACGGAGTCATCATCTGCTCATATAACCTCATATCTTCCTCCATACATTCAGTTTTGCTTTAAAAACATCCTGCCATCCTGCTATGTTGCCATCTTCATTAGTGACTCTTGTGTATGAGTACCCACCAAATGATTCACTCTGATACGGACTAGCTATGTTCTCAGCCTCATAGCGTTCAATTTCGCTCACAAGGCTGAGAAATGCTTTCGGAGGATTAATTATGGTTATGAAGCCCTTAAAGGCCTCGTCATCAAGCCCCGATAACGGATATTGATACACTCCATCATTCATAGTAGAGCCTTCGATATAGACATACTGTCCATCCTTGACAAATGGCAGGTTCAGGACACCATCTGTGATGGTAAACGTACCTTCCTCACATTTATCTGTAGGAAAAAAATTATGTATTTGCCTCATCACTTCGTACAGCATCCCAAACCTCCATCTTAATCACTCTTTTTACTGCGCTTAGGCTTATCTGACTGTTGCACCGGTGCAACTTCTGGAATTTTATCTGACGGAACATCCTCTGATTCTTCATCTGATGAAATCTCGTCCAAATTCTCATCTGTAGGCTCAACAGACCTTGGCATTTCATATCCGGCGGCAATGAAGAGCTTCAACTGATCTTCACTTGTACAAGCCATCTTTACTCCAGCTCGTTCTACTATTTTTCTCATACATATCACGCTTTCTGTACGACTGCTGCAAGGTCTGCATCAAGCAGCTTTACACCGCAAAGCATATCAAGAGACATGATCTGCTTCTTTGTAGTCATGTCGTATCCCTGCATTACACGGATTCCAAAGCCGTCATAATTCTCGATATATCCGTCTGCCTTTTCACTCGGAATCTCAAGCGGACGTGTTACAAGTGCAAATGCATTCTTGTGGAACGCTAAAGCAAGTGGGTCACTTGTTGCTGATGCAGGTCCAATATTCTGGTCTACATAAAAGTCCATACCAAATTTTCTACCAAGTGAAGCCTCTCTGAGAGCTGTACCATTATCACCAACCTGTGATGCATTAGTGAAAAGATCAGTTAATAAAAGTTCTGCCTCAACATCTGCGTTATATACATAATTTCTGTTGGTCAGAGGTACCGCATTAGTTGTAAGATACTTTCTTGCTGCTACAATATCCGCTCTTGAACCAGATGTATTCACTCTGTTGGTAACACTCGCCTGAAGTCCGATAAGATACTTATCAACCTTGTCTGCAAATGCTTTCATCGCTGGAATGATGAACTGGTCTGAGAAATCTGTAATATCAAGAGCAAGCTCCTTTGATGTAACACTGAACGAAACATCAAGGTGCTTATCCATCTTGATTTCAACTGGTGTTTCTGTTGCATCCTGAATCTCAATCTGACTTTCAAACTCCTTTGCCTCAAATGTAGCAGGCTTCTTGATTGTGATTGTGTCGCCCACTCCCTTTACAAATTCCTTTGAATAATCTCTGTGTACCAGGTTCGCCATGACTGCATTCTTTCTGAACTGATAGAGTGCTTCCTTGGCAATGATATTAGGTGTTAATACTGTGTTTGCCATTCTTTATCCTCACTTTCCTTCTCTGGCTTTCGCATAATCAGCCATTGACATTTTTTCGTAATCAGAACCACCATCATCATTCTGAGGCGGTGTCTTTGTATCCGCTCCCTGTGTCTGCTGGCTTGTGATGAAATCCTTCCACTCATTCTTGGCAGCTTCCTTCATCTTGTCTGAATCCTCAAATTTGCCATCCTTAATCTTGAACTCATCAACATTTGTAATCTTTAAGATTGAATCAATTCGATTCTCAGACACCCCGATTTCTTTCAAGAGTGCTCTATAAGCGTCCTGCTTGCTTTTCTTTGCATCTGCTGCCGCTAAATCCTTCTTATAGTCCTCAAATGCCTTGTGTTCTGTTTCATACTTGCCTTTCCAATCATCTGCTTCTGATGGATTGGCTTTTAATTTGTCCAACTCCTTCTGGACCTCAGGGAGCTTTTCAGCATCCTCCTTGTACTTATCTCTCGATTCTTTGAGAGCGTCTGTTGTCTCTGTGTGGGCTTCGATAATCGCTGACACCTGTTCGTCAGTCAATCCCATACCCTTTAACATTGATCTTGTTAACATGCTTAAAATCTCCTTTTCTTCGTTCACAGTTCCTCGTGATTAGATTTAATTAATAAATAGCACAAGAAAAGGGGCATGTTTCGTGAACATGTCCCCTGAAGCAAAAAAATAAGAGATAGCATATTGCTATCCCTTTAACACATCTTTGATTATTCGTTTGTATTCGTCCGCATGTTCTGCAACTGCCGGTTTTAAATATGGCTGTGCCTTTTGACCTGATATACCCGGAGTACCGCCCTGATAAAACGAACCTGTACCAAGTTCAACATATGGAGCATATTCTACATTAGTGCCTACATATACCGCCTTTTCATCTGACTGCACCTTATAACTGATGCTGTTTCTCAGATTGCCAGTATCAACCGGACATTTATCTTTAGCATACCCTTCTGCCACAATCCCACATAATTCAAGTGCTTTTATAACCTGCTCCTCTGCTGCCGCTTGAAATTCTTTCTTTCTGCTTATGAATCCTGCTATAATTACCACCTCTATCTAGGGTACTAAAAAGCACCATAAAATGACGGTACTTTCAATACCAAAATCTTTTGAAATTTTTATCCCTTCCCATTTCATTCATAAGTATTTCATCATGCTTTGCAGATGCCTTTTTATATAATGCATCTTTTTCTGTTTCACTGGTACTTTCGCGTGCCTTTTTTCAACAGTTCCCTGTATTCTTTAATTAGTGAATCTCTTTTACTTTCACCTTGCATACCACTTGCCCCCTTAAGGCCGATTAAATCTCTTGAAATTCCTATCACCAAATTCTGCGACGAACATTTCATCAAGTTTTTCTTCTACTAATTTTTCATAATGTTCTTTTTCTGTTTTATTAGCTGCATTTTTTGCCTTTTTCTGAAGCTCTCTATATTGACGAACTAATCCATCATTCTTTTTATTGCGTTCCAACATAGGCTACACCTCTTTCACTTTTATTACACACACCACTTGCTTTTTCAATTCGGATTCCAGTGTGGTTAAATCATCAGGGAAATACAATAAATCTTTTCTTCTTGAAACATAATCATATTTGCTTTCTGTCACGACCTCAAGAACTTCATAATTGGCACTGGATAGCACTTCTGCTTCTCTATCACCAAATTTTGAAAGATGCTGAACACCAACTCCTGTTTTGTTATCCACACATTCAAGTATAACAGTACTTGATTCTGCACTTTGCGTTGATGCAGCGCCAAATGCTTCTGCAACTCTTTCATTACTTGACCAACTAGATAAGATTCCCTTTGAAGGTACTTTATCACCCGGTTTCAAGTTGATAAACTGTGTTATAGTACTATCAGAAGTATCAGAAAAACATAACCCCCTATAAACTGAACCATCATAGGTCGGCATCCTATCAAGACCATCACGAATTATTTTTGCAGTCTTTGTTTCACCTGAAATAATTGTATCATAATCACCACCAAAGTATTCTTTCAAGGCATCATGAAATTCTTCTGCTTTTTCACCTGAATATGCAGTGTCTAACTTGATTTGTTCAAATGCCTTTGCGTTATATTTATCAAGTTCTTCATCAGGAATTTTCCCACTATAACCAGTGTCTAATTGACCACGCTTTTCCTTTTGTGCTAACAAACTTGACTTTTGTTTTGTAGCATCTGTTATTTCTTGGTCGAGTGTACTAAGTTTAATGAATAATTCATCATCTTCTGCAACATCACCAAAACCATCTTCTATTGAATCAAATTCACTAAACCAATCATCATATGAATAGCCTTCTGTTGCATCACTAAACTGATGTTTTAAATCATCAATTTTGTTATTGATTTCTGAAATCTTATCTTGCACCTTCATTTTATCATCAGGTTTGATTTCTTGCAAACCAATCTTGTCACCATCAGCCATTGACTTTGTCCATTCATCTTTCTTTCCTTCCAGCCACGCCTTATAATCCGCTTCTGTGTTCTTACTCTCTATAGTGTCCCCATTATACTTAGGCAGTATCTTGATAAGCGTACATCGGCAATTATAGACTTCACCGCCTCTTCCTTGTGGGTCTCCTGGATAGCGGCAGCCATTTGGGAATGTCTCGCCTGGCTTAATCCTTACTCCATCAAGATGAGCGTGTGAATCTCTTACCCTGCCATCATGAGCAGAACGCCATTGCAGCAACACCTCAATTCCCATCTCCTGAAGCTTTTTGCATGGTCCAATCGCACCTGCGTTCTGTGCGCTTGTAACTGCTGTACGTGCATTTCTTATAGCAGCCTTCCTGTTACTTCCCATAACGCCAAGAAACGCATCCGTAAGTTCTGGCACACTCTGTCCCTGCAATATTCCACTTGTAAGGGCTGCCTGGACTTTCTTCTGATTCCATGCATAATCACGCTTGCGGTTAACATGCAATACTCTGAACTCAGTGTGATTTTTACCTTCCAGAAGCTCCTTGACTGCATGCTCATTGTATATATTAAACGCCACACCCTTACCAACCTTCTTTTCTATCTCGTATGCAGAGAAATTATAGTTAAACCCGAATATTCCAGCAGTCTTTTTATTAACTATGTTGGCAGCCATCTCATTAGCTTTGGTTATGCTGTCTGCAAGGTCATCACGCACAGCTTCCCAACGCTTGCCACGTCCTATCTGTGCAAGTCTCCACTGCTTATAATGTTCTTCAGGTGTCATCCATGCAGATGCACCTTCAAGCTTAGGATATGTACCATCTTTTAAGGCTTCACGCATCTTCTTATCACGTTCCTCGAATATTCCAAAATACTTGGCTGCTTTCATCTGAACGCTTTTATAAGCCTGTCTGTATTCTCTTGTGATAGCCCTTTCAAGCCCTATAAGCTCCTCTTCTGTCTTATCCTCTGCATACCCCATACAATTTTACTCCTTATTGTCTTTCAGTCCTGTATCGTCATTCTACACAGCCACAGTGCTATCCTGTAAATCTTCATCCGCATTATCATCTTCAAACTGGCTTACTTCCATCTCTTTTCTGCCCTTAATAACCTCATCCGCTTCCTCTGGTGTAAGGAATGGCAGTTTTTTAATAAGCATGTCGTCTGTCAGATAGTTGGCGGCTGACAATATCATCTGTGTCTGTTCGGTCTGATTAATCATCCTGTTCCAGACATAGCTTGGCTCATCATCAATCTGTGCCAATTCTAAGATTTTTTGAACAAAATCAATTATGAAATACTCAAAATCGGCGCATTTATTATCCATAGCCTGAAATGCTGCCTTTATCTCCTGTGTTGTCTTGGCTGCTGCCGACAGTGCCTTGATATCAACCGACTGGAAGTCCTCATACAAATCGCTTCTCAAAAGGTCAAGCATAGCCTTTCTTGCTTCTGTAGGTATATTTGCTTCATGTGGTGTCGCTGTCACTCCATCATCACCATCTAAGCTTGCAGTATGAGTAGTCTTAAGCCTCTGGATAAATCTTGCAAGGTCAGTGTCATCCATTCCACCTGCATTCTGTACAATCCAGTACAAACCATCTAAATCATCTATATTGTTGGCAAATCCAGACTTAACCAAGTCGTAACAGTCAATAGCCTCTCTGTGTCCTACAAGCTCGCTTTCGTGGCTGTCATTAGCGTACAAACAGACAATAGGCAGACTTGTATAATTCTCGCCTATCTCTTTCAGAATCCCATCTGCTTTAGTGGATATCCTGTTAATCTTATATGCTCTTTTAGCCTGTACAACCTCAGGCTCACTATTTTCGTTCTGACGATACTCTGTGTATCCATCCTCTTCATACAAAGTCATCATGTAGAGTATGTTATTTTTGATCTTCTTATGCCAGAAGCGTATTCCTGCCATAAGCTTGCTGTTCTCTTCCGAATACAGCGGACAGAATCCCGGTTCTGCTGGCGTGTCAGCAAACCCGAACACTTCAAGATGGTCTACATTCCAAAATCCAAATGCCCTGCCTCCTGCCATAGCTCTTTTCGCCGCCGTAATTAGCTTAAAATCAAAATCTTTTCCCAGCTTATCCTTGTTGTTTGCATTTTGAAGAATTGTTCCGTTGCCAAGTACATACTGAACCTGCTGCTGGACGAACCTTCTAAAAAATGTTGTTTTAAGCTTATAATTCGCTGATATAAGATCTGGTATCTGTCTTCCTGTTACTGTGTACAAGAACTTCTGGAAACGCTCAATCGTCAAATTATGCTTGTTATAATACGCTTCACCGACAACAGCCTCATCATAATCCCTGCTGCCCTTAAATTCATTGATTGCCTCTCTGCAGAACAGGGCTTTACTCCTGTCATCCTGTCCTGCGTTTAATAAATCCTGATATGTCTTCATCTCTACCCTCCTACAACATAAATAATCCATCTTCCCGCTGTTCCTGTGTCTTATCTCTTTTAACCAGCCTCATTGTTCTGACAAAATATCTCGTTGCATCCATGCAATGGTCTGATACCTTTAACGGCTTGTCCTCTCCTCTGTCTGCTGCCTTGGAATCCCATACATATGACTCATACTCTGTCTTTGTGTGCTTGCATGATGAATCTATTGACAAACGTCCTTCTGACAGCATTGTCTGCACATCACTTATCCCATCTACAACATCATTGTCCGCCGACAGTACCTTGTACCCACGTCTTTTCAGCTCTGCTTTCATAGCTGCTGCCGATGGGTCAATAATTACTGCTTTAGGCTTTCTATTACTACACAGCTCATCCAGGGCATCTGCAAGCTCCTTGACTGTCTTCTGTCTCTTTTCATCTCTTCCTGAATATACTGACTCTGCCACTTCATGCCATCTGTTCGTATCTTTTATCCTGTGCCATTTAAGCCATACATTAGCGTTCTGGATACCGAAGTCGCTTGATATGAAGAATTCCTGTTTAAGCTGTTCCGGCGGTATCCTGATGACATGCTTTTTCCTGTCAAACATGTCGTATATGATGCCTTCTGCAACTACCCACAGTCCTAATATGTACCGCTTGAAGAATACCCCGGCATATTGCTCTGAATACCTGGTTTTAATTGCCTCGCTGAGTGTCAGGTTGTCCGCCATTGTGAAATGCAGATACACAAGCTTCTTTTTCCTGCACTTATTAATCCAATGCTGTTTAAACCAGTGATGCGGTCCTTGCGGATTGCAGTTAAACCACCACTTTGAACCTTCAACGGAACATCTGGCAGTTGCCTGATTGACAAATGATTCCGGCATCAAGGCAACCTCATCACAGAAAAGCCCTGCAAGAGTTATACCCTGTATCAAGTCCTGCGAACGCTCATCTTTACCACCAAATATGTAGAACATATTCGCTTTACTGCCTTTTGATATAACAGCCAGATTTTCGCTCTTGCGCTCAGTTACCGAATACCCTCTTGCACGCAACTGTTTCTTTAAAGTGGCAAGCACATTCCTCCTGAAAGACTCTATTGTCTTTCCACACATGCCGAGATTCTGTCTATCGAACATGCTCATAGCCCATATTACAAATGAAAAACCCATGCTGACACTTTTGCCAGAACGGATAGAACCATCTGCTATAATGCCCTCATATCCTGCATATCTGCTCTTGGGTCTCCACCACGTCAGAACCATCTTCTGTTTTCGTGACAATCTGCCCCACTTAAATTCAGCTATCTTCATTCTCATCCTCCAGCATGTAGCTGTCATCTTCCATGTCATCTATCTGAGCATCCAGCGCCGCCAATAATCCATCATCTTCATAAACCTCTTCATTGACAGGTACAGGCTTATCTCGCCACTTGTCAGGACGGCGGTTTTTAAGCCAGAATATCTGGGCGGTTGTGTCTGGGACAACCTCTTTTGTGACTTCTTTAGTGATAACCATTTTTCCAATATCATCTTTTGAGGATTCCCTTGTTATCTCCTTGTACTTGTAGCCTAATGCCCTTCTTAACAGTGCATTTTCCACCTGTATATCAACAATTTCTTTATTCCTTTTTAGGGTGTCCGAAATGTCCGAATACTTTTTCTTCCACTCATTTAATGTGCTGCGTGAAATTCCCATGTTATGGGCTATCTGCTCATCTGTCAGACCGTCCCTTGCCCAGCCGCTAAGAAGAGTCAGCTTCTCCTCCGTCAGCCATTCCTCGTATTTGCCTTTTGCCATAATTCCACCTCTAAGTTTCTTTATAGAGGTCCCGCCTCAATAAAAAAAATCAAGCCACCCTGTTATTGGATAACTTGATTTTTGCATATTATTGTGTGTCTGTTTCGTGAAGTTGAATGTATGTATATTAAAATCCGACTCTTTTTCCAACCTTTTTGACAAATTCGCTTATCCACGGATAAATCGTGTCAGCCGAATAATTGACCTTATGTGCAGCTCCGATCACTGTCTCTGTCCTGTCAAAAAGCACCATCTTAACAACTTCCAGCTTAATTTCTCCATTCTCCTGCTTCATGAACTCGTCTATCGTCTCTGTTATAGCCGATTCATACATAAGTTCCTGAAGATTATTACTCTCTGTATCCGCACATCTTTCGCACATCTTCTTAACATGTCCGTACCAGTATAACCTTGACATACATACACCCCCTCTACATATCTGCTGCCAGTTTTTCCTTATCCAAGATTTCCAAAATATAATACTGCTTATCTGGTTCAGCTCCCCACTCTGGTCTACCTTTTCCAATCCTTAATCTACATCTTGCTTTTATTGCTTTAGAATCCTTGCTATATCCATTACGGAAAATAATCTCCTGAACACTGTCTTTCCTTATCTCCTCTGGTACTGCCTCGCCCTGCAACAGTTCATATTTGCTTCTATGTGAGAAAATACTTGATGGATATATAGTTATTGCTCCGAACAGATTCTGGAATCTTGTTTCGTAATATTCTTTTATTTCTCGATATTCTTCTTTCTTCTTTCCAGAAAGAATCATGTCGAACCATTTTTTCTTAATTTGCAATATTAGCATTATGAATCACCCTCCTTAACTATCTCTAATGCGTTTGTCACATCTAGTTTTGATAATTTCTCAAAATAAAATTTAATCGGCCTTTTGTTAGGTATTACCAAACCAAATCTAACGGCATTTTTGTATGTAACACAATCTCGCATTAATGTATCAGGCATAGCTTCAAGCATTTGACGAAATCCTTCTAATGTTGATCTACTTTTATAATGATTACAGCTCCTACAAGCCGGAAGCATATTGTCAATAGTATCTGAACCTTGTTCGCTCCATCCGTTTAGTGGAATAACATGGTCTACCTGCATGTTTTTATATTCCAAATCACAGCCGCAATAAGCACAATGACCGTTGCATTTCGCATACACTAATTCTCTTGTATGCTTAGGAATTGCCTTTCGCATCTATTTCACCTTCCCTTTATACTTTTTCTTACTTCCATCTCTGTTATACAGTGCCTCTGGCTTATAGAACAGACAAGGCTTGTCCTCTATTGCACAATACAGCTTATCCAGCCCTCTACAATCTGCCTGCTTTTCGTTAAACAATATACAGTCTCTATTCATTAGTTGTTCCTCCCTGCCTTACAAAATTCCATCACTATTAATGTCGTTGCTACTCCTGCTATATAACATATTATTCCTATTGCCATATTCGACCTCCCATTCTGATTTTATGCGGTTTACAGCGTTTTCAAATGCTCTAATTCGTTAGCTAATGTTACTGCATTTATACGGACAGCTTCTATTGCCATGTTGTCAGGTGTCACATCCATTGTGCTGTAATCCTCGATAAACAGCGCAATCTTGCGGTTTGCCTCACATATTGTTTCCCAGCAGTTCATAAAGCTTTCTATACTCTCCGAAGCGTCCTCACATGTTGGCATTTCTGGCTCTGTTTTTTCTTCCTCTATAGAAACTTTTTCAGAATATGGCGGTTTTTCCTGCTGCTTATCCACAAATGTATCTGTTTTCTGCACATTTTCTGTGGAATCTGCCTTATTATTGCTGTTTTCCGGTAAATACTCCGGATGATTAAGCACGCTGTCCTGCCCTGGTATCTGTTCCTCTTCTACTGGCTGGGGCTTAGGTTTCTCAATCTTGGCTTTCTGCACCTTCTTTTCTTTCCTCTGCACTGGCTTTTCCTGTTGCACCGGTGCAACTTCTGCTTTTTTCGGATATTCCTCTTTATAGATGCTCGTCCACGCCTTAGCCGGATCTTCTGTATCCACTGCCATGTTAAATATATTTATCACAGCTTCCGCAATGTCCTCTATGTTCCACTCTGTCTTATCCATGCTTCGCACATTGGTTATCGTTATTCTTCCAGAGTCTGCCTTGATACTTAGCATAAGGCGGCCAACACCCTGCAGGCGCACTGAATATATCATTTCTCCTGTAGGAGCTAATATATCTATCAGCTCCGCTGTCTCATATGTTGATGTATGTATCTTTGTGAACAGTTCCGGATTGTCATGGAACAGCTGATGCAGTACCTGCTCAAGCTCATTAAGTTCTTTCACACTTTCATCTTTACCCTCAATCAGGATCTCTATGTCTGATAGCTTCTTTTCCTCATCGATTTCCTTCTTAATATCCTCTATTTCAGATTTAGAATAACCTGGAGATATCTCTTCTATGATTTCATCCGGCATATTAAGCATTAAAGCAAGTTTGGCATATCCAAATCCTTTATACTTATCCTCCAGGGTAGAATCATCTTCTTTACTTCCAAACCTCTCATTTATAGCAATGAATCTGGATACCTGTGTCTTATCCAAGCCGTATCTTGTTTTGGCATAATCGATTACATTTGAATATGGTGTATCCCCAAGAATATCTGTATCTCTGGCCACTTTTAAAAGATAGCCTATTCTTATAAAGCTTTCCGCACTCTTACTAAATTCTGTATCCAATGCCTGCTGCCACTCATCAAATGTTCCTGTAGGTATTATCTCTATCATATTTTGCTTCTCCTTCTGTTAAATTGCCTGCATAAAATCCGCTTCCAGAACATCCGCAAGCAACTGTCCGGCCAACTTACCACGCCATACCTTCTTCTGTTCCTCTCTCAGCTTCTTATACTCTTCCTTACGCTTTTTATCTGCTTTTATTCCCTGCTTTATGTCTTCCGCATTCATAACCTGCTTAAAATGCTCCATAAATTCATATAGAAATGGTATTGCTGGCTCAAGGTCTGGGTTCTGATTATCTCCAGTTGTTCTTTTCTGCCTTATGTTTCCGGAAGCTTCTACTTCAAGTGTGTACCAAGGCATATCTTTCTGGTTAGTCTTCCTCAGAAAAAATGGATATGCTTCTCTCTGCTGAATCCTGTCATAGTAAAAATCTGCATGGTCCATACAATGATTTAATGCTATCCCTTCTCGAACCATATCCTCTATACATACAGGTGCTACAACCGAATATTCGTTATTGCTGTATTCATATTTCTTTAAATCCGGCAGAATCTTATTGCACAATGGCCATTTCTTTTCTAACTTTTCCGTCTGATTCTTTATAGATGTTCCACGAGAAAATAATATTGCATTCATATGTGCCTGTTCGAGATTCTTCGGCATAGAAATCTGCGTGCTAGCAATATTCCATTTATTTTCTTCTGCAAGGTAATAATAATCTCTGTATGTAATAAATGTCTGTTTAAAGGTCTCTCCGCTTAATATCTGCTGCCGTCTTATGTAGTTGTATACTTTCAGATATTTTATTGGCTTAGGTAGAAATTTAAGCTCACTTACTTCTATTTCATTCTGCCCGAATTCAGATATCATATCGTCTGGCCATATTGTATTTACCAGCTTTTCATACTGCATCCACTTCAATGTTACAAGCGTTGGAGTCATATTTTTTAATCTTTTAAGGCGGGCATTATCAATTTTGAGCATCTTGGCTAATTCCGTTTCATCCTGGTTTAGTAAATTTTTATCATATCCTGTTTTGATAATTTCCTTTGCCAGTCCAAAAAGCTTTATTTTTGCCAACATTTCTATTGCCGGATTGCCTTTTTCTACATACAAATACTTTACAAGGCTGCATGGCAGAACCGGCCACAAGTCAATTGCACTGTTTCTTAATACACTTTTCTTTAAAAGACTTAGATTTCTGGGATAAAGCTTAATCTTTCCGTCGTAATATTCATACGGGAGCTTACTTTTCTGTTTGCAGAATCTAAAGTATTTATTCTTATATTTTTCGTATTCATATGTTGTTATTCGTCCATCGCTATACATGAATGTTCTCTGATATTCTATAAATGACCAATCCGGTTTATCGTATGTTGCATTCCTGTATGCAGAATGAACTTCAAATGTTCTTACAACATATCCACCTTCAATCCTTTGTATACAGCTTGTTGATATTGCCCGTGTTCTTAAACCTTTTATCTTGCTTCTAAGCTTAAATGTAATTTTCTTATGGCAGCAAGGGCATTTACCTTCTCCGTTTCGTTTCGGTTTTATAAGTGGGACTTCCTTTTCACAGTAGGAACAATACCCTGTAGGACTGTGTATACTCTCATAAAAAATAAAGTTTTCATTCATAGCCTCATGCTTGGACCATCTCTCGAATCCTTTCAGCACAGGCGGGGTTAACGCCAGTTCCTCATCCCACGGTTCCTGTTCCTTTTCTTCAACTTTTTTAATACTATATGATTTACAACGATGCTGATATTCAATAAGCCCTTCAAGTCCGCTCCTATTGGTTCCTAGAAATTGTTTTATCTCCTTTTTACCATCATTATTCTGCCATATTGTTCTTTTTCTTATTTTCAAGTCAGGCTCATAATCAAAGAATCTTATTGTATCAATTCTTTCAAGATTAAATACGAGTGCATTTGTCCATCTTATTTCTTCACCGTCTTCGGGATTTCTTTCTCTTGTGATGTATTCACATCCTTTAGGATTGCAATATATTTCATATGCAGGATACTTAAACCCTTTTGCTACATCATCCGGAAAAAATACTGCAATCATAAGAATAGAACCCCGGCTCTGACACCTAAGCATCAGGTCATATTTTGTGCTGTATGTGTATTTACGCCAGCTGTATTTATAAACAATCGGCTTATCCAGCTTATTATCCTGTGCAATCCTTTTCATTGTCGGTGTCGCATATATGCGTTTTAATGCTCTTAATTCTTTTCTTTGCATATTGCGCCATCCCCCAATCTATAGTACTTATCTGCTTTTATCTTTGTTCCGTCTACATATAAGACCTGTATCGATTCTATTTCCAGACTATCTCTTTTCTCTTTAATCAGGAATATATAAGAGCCTTTAACTCCTCTGCCTCTCGGCTCTTTGCCTCTTACTATAATAAAATCTCCTTTTAAATTTACGGATCCTACATCACGATTAAGATGTGTTCCTTTTTCCTCTCTGTCTGGGTGTTTCCGAATATATTCACATGCAAGCGCTGCAAGCTGTATTCTGGTTATTTCTTTAAGCAGTGTTATTTCTGTACACGATATTCTCGTGCCATTTCCATCCTGGTTAACTTCTCCTCCTGCTTCCACGATAAAAAATCTAGAGTCCAAACCTCCGTAATATCCTAATGCACACAGTGGATTTTCTGCACAATGGAAACCATTGCGAGCACATTTAGCTTCACTTTCCTTGTAAGTCTTACCTGGTTCGTACTGCATTACGCCTTTCCCCAGAGTTGCACATAAATCTGAATTAAATGCTTTTATTGCTTTCATGTGAACCTCCTATTTTAAGTAATAACCCTTACATATATTCCTTATTTCAACTCTGTTGGGAATTCCAAGGTATACTGGACTTCTCATTTGCTCTTTACCGTTTTTTACCTTAGTAATTTCCACAATCTTACTGCTTACAAGCTCTTTCGTATCAAATGCTTTTGCGAGAATCAGGCTCATAAACACCTTCAGACTCTTATCCTTACGCCTGACTGCTGCCCTTACTTTTTCATCATTAGTACACACATCAATTACTATGTCATACCAATCTTCTAAGACACCTTTAATTTCAAGATCTGTTTTTTCGATTTTTAATTTTCCCAGTGCCGCCATAAGCGGATTGCACAGTTCTGTCACATCTCCTGCTATATAATCCTCTGCATCAGCCGAATCAAGGCCATTCTCTCTTGCTATATCTCTTACAGCCTGTGTGTCTCCCTGCGCAAGCTGTGCAGCTGCTGCCTTGTTAATCTCTTCTGCACTATCAAACTCTCCAAATACTTCAAACATATTGTGTCCTCCTACAAATAATTCTTCATGAACACCTGCATCCACTCACTATGACTGAATACCTGCTCAAATCTCGTTTGACCTGCTCTTATTAGCTTTAAGTCTGTTTCCCTGCATTTATGTACAGCTTTCTTACCCGTTCTGTGATGTTCTGGACACAGCCATACCTTTAAACCGTAATGCTCTGATATCTTCCTATTCGCTGTTCCATGCATTATGTGATGACACTCAAGCCCATTAGACGGAAGTCGTCTGAAAATGTTATTCTGCGTCATTATCTGCCGGCATATATAACATTCCTTTACATCCTGCATTATGCTTTCCATATGTCTCCTTTCCCCGCCCCGCGCACAGGGCGGAACTGCTGCCAGATTTTGCTATGTGATATATTCTTAACCGCGTATACGGATAAGTATGTAGATACTTTTAGAGTAAAATGCTACTCCCATTCTGATTTTATGCGGCTTTGTGCCGTTTCAAATTATGTATTGTCTATCTCTGGATGCTGGCATACATATAACTGTCTCTCCAGTTTTGCTATCTCTCCGCCAAGTATCGTAAGATTAGCAACCTTAAGGCTTGTCTCGTCTGATGTTTTACAAGGCGGCATCATATACGCCGCTTTTCTTAGCCACTTGAGGCGAGCCAGCTCTCTTTTTATTTTTACTTCGTCCATGATTTCTCCATTTTCTTAAGCTCATATTCCATGTACCTGCTGAACTCATGCTCTTTATCATTCGACCAGCTGATTACATGACCGCGGCTGACATTTAAGTACTGCTGCCACAAGTCCGCATTTTTTACCTCTTTCCCATTAGCTTTCGTCCATCCGGCTTTTTCCCATTGTTGCGGCCAAAAGTTCCTACAGCTGTTCAACACGTGTCCGCAACTAGTATTTATGCGGATTTCACAGTTTTCATGGAAACGCATAAGTGCATGTATTATTGCCTGCAAAGCCGCCTGGTTCTCTGTTACATTCTCCATCACGCCTTTGCCATTACGGATAAATTCCTTGCCATTAATAACTATCTTTAAGACATACATGTATGCGACATGCTTACGGACTGCTGGTCCTCTAGCTGTCGTTTGGATGTATACATCTACCTTTTGCATCTCTCTTTCTCCAATCCCGGAGTCTTGCCGTTATATAGAACATCCCATTAACTCCGTTGTAATAAACCTGTGATTCCAGAAGAGAATATTCTGGATGCCAGGCTTGTATCTCTGCTTCCCTCGCAGCCTTATCTCTTACAAATGTGTCTATATATTTGCTTACAGGAACATACCGCCCATTTCCGCCCTTTCTCTTAGAACGAACCTTACGAACTCTGAATTGTCTAAGTCCTGTGGAGCAGTTCCACCGCTTCTCATTTTTCTGTCGGTGCTTGTCCTTTGTTATGTATTTAGCCATTCCTACAAGACCATAAGCATCTTCCTCAAGTCGCTTTGACTGGGAACGGTCTCCCAGCTTCCACAACTTCTCACATACGTCTCTGTCAAGAAGCCCGTCCATAATCACATGATGATGCCAGCGTATCTTTGCGTCAGGATCATGTTCTGTAACATATATGTACTTGGCTTTAGGCAAGCCCAGCTTCTTGCGTCTGTAATTAATTCGCCGGATGTAATTAGTCATATTCTTTACAGCCTCATCCCAGCATGCTGGCTCATTCCCTTCTGCATATGTAAGCGTCATCCATATATCATTATTTGTGAAATTCTCTATAATGAGTCTTCCACAATATTTAATGGCATTCTTATTGTTCAGGTTTCTCTGAGTTTCTTTATCCCTAATTCTCCCTTCTTCCGGAATGTCCTCTTTCCTGGTGAACTCTGGATATATTTCTATTTCGAGTTGATTACCTGCTCGAATCTCCTTACATGTGTAGACGCACCTGTATTTGGTCTTCAGCATGTACTCCATGAAGACCTCATTCATATCTTCTACAGATTTATCAATTGCCGCTTCATAGTCATAGGGAATGTACCTTGTACCTCTTCTTTTCATGTACACCCCTTTTAATAATCTTTTTTGCAGACTTGTTAATATTCATTACAAGCCCAAGAAAAAAGACCATTTTATTAATTTTTCTTGATGTACCTGAACATTTCTGATACAATAATATTGTTATATTTGCAGAGCATTTAATGTTCTAAGTACTGAGCCGCTGGTCCAAGCGGCTCTTTTTTATATGGTTGGAAGTCTGTAAGCTCCTTCTGGTACAAAGCTGAATATCTCCAACAATCTCAGCCTTGTATACCATCTGGCAGCCAGCTCCGTGTTACCATTCCTAAGATTCTCATTGATTCTCTTGTTGTAAGATATTATTAATCCTACTCGTCGCATATTATTTTCCTTTCCTAAATTACAATATCCTTTGGTTCATTCGGATTCGTTAAATCCTTTCCCTCATTATCCCTGAAGAATCTTTCAAGCTCTGACTTTCTTATTCTTGTATGAGGGATTTTAAGCACCCTTATCTGATTTGCGTTGATAAGTGTATAAACATACTGTTTAGAAGCTCGCATGATTGTTGCCACTTCCTCCACTGTATACACCATATCCTCCGGCTCTCTCTTTATTGTTGCTATCTTCATAAGCCTGCTCCTTTCCTTAATCTATTTCCTCTTAGGTTCATGGCATAACACCAATATTGTTATGCAGATAATTGCTGTTATCGCTACTGCTGTATAATTCACTCTCTCACCTCCTTGAATAGATAATTGCTTGATTTATTTTCAAGTTACAGGGTAAAAAAATTAAAGCTTTATCTGGTTAAGTGTTACTCCGAAATGCTCTGCAAGGGCTCTAACTTTACTAACCGCAACATTAGATATATCTTTTTCCCATGAACAATAGGTCTGAGGAGAAATGCCTATTGCATTTGCAACCTGTTCTTGGGTTTCATCTTTCCTTGCCCTTAATTCTTTAACGGAAAACTGCATTTCTATTGAATTCAATTTTAAATCACCTCATTTCCACTTGAATTATTTTCAAGCATATATTACTTGATTTATTTTCAAGTGTCAATACTGTTTTTGAATTATTTTCAAGTTTTTTCTCTTTTTATTCAAATACACTTGAATTTATTTCAAATTTATTATAATATGCTCATATAAATTAACAAGGAGGTGACATGTTATGTGCCTTGGTGAAAACATACGTTTCTTAAGAACAAAAAAAGGATATTCTCAAGACGATATAGCAAATAAACTGGGATATAAATCATTTAAGATCGGAAGAGCAC
>OOCR01000576.1_pt1 | contig 27726 bp, 20 predicted proteins | sample 1671491 | NCBI WGS metagenome assembly OOCR01 (sample SAMN06348162, study PRJEB24527) | human gut metagenome | biome: human gut; feature: ankylosing spondylitis patient; material: feces | host: Homo sapiens | place: China | collected 2015-10
CTGCGTTCGGATCCGGGGTCGACCGTGCGGTCGTGCACCCGAATCGAAAAAAAGAGGAATTCTCATGACCGAAACCGCCCGCACCGAAACCCGCGAAACGAGCGAAACCGGCAAGGTGGGTCTCGAAGGCCGCGTCCTTTTAACCTTTGCGACCTGGAACCCCGCCGCTTTTCTGGCCGACTTCGAAGCGGACTGGGGCGAGGCGCCCGAGGTCGTTCTGAAGAGCGAGCAGGGGATCGTGGTGGCGATGAACAACGCCCACTTCATCCTGCGTTTCGTCGAAGGGAAAGACCCCGACGCCGAAGTCGTCGCGAAGAACAACCGCGAATGGACGGGGGCGGCGGATGCCGCCGCGAATCATCTGGCGCACATTGAAGTGACTTCGCTCCTTTCGCCCGAAGCTTTCGTGCTTCGGAGCGCCCGCGATTTCGTGCGGGTGATGGCGAGCCTCGCACTGCAGGAAGGCGCGGCTGCGATCGATACGACGAATACCCTTTTGACCCCCGAAGGCTACCGAAACGGCGCTCAGGTCATGACGGACGGGCGCAGCTTTCCCGTTCACAACGTGATTTTCACGGGCGTTTGGCGCAGCAGCGAAGACGGCGGTACGAACGGCTACACGGCGGGGTTCAACCGGTTCGGTTTGCCCGAACTCGAAATCGTCGACTCGAAGCGCGGCGCCTACGAAGTGCGCGAGTTCCTGCGCAATCTCTCGGGCTACATCCTCGAAACGGGGAACCCCGTTCGTCCCGATACGACGTTGCGCGTGAGCGCCGACGAGGCTTTCGACGTGACGTTGTCGGCGGGCGTTGCCTTCCCCGAAGAGATTCAAACGCTCAAGATCGCCTTCGGCTGAGCGGACGGTTCCAAGCCGTTTCAATCACAATTTCGAACGCGAGGGCGGACTATGACGCAGAGTACGAAGAGCCGTTGCCGCGATTTCCGAGAGGGTGTTCTCTTCCTGCACTCCAAGCGTTTCGGGCGCTCCGTTTTCGGTGTCGCCCTCGCTCTCGTCCTCGGCCTCGGAGCGGCTTCGGACTCGAGCGATGTCGCCGCCGCCGAGCCATCCGTCCTCTCGCCCGTCATCGACAAAGAGCTTCCTGCGGATCCGCCCCCGGGAACGCGCGTCCGGGTCGGGATCCTGCAGTTCGAGCAGGAGTCCTCCTACGGGCCCACCCTCGACAACATTCAGGGCGATCTCATCGGGTACCTCAAACGTGCGACGAAGGGTCTCGACATCGTCGCCGTCCCCTACGACTCCTCCGCCCGACTCAAGGCCGCCGTTGCGCGGCACGAGGTGGAATTTTTCCTGGCGAGCTCGGGCCTCTACGTCGAACTTCAGCGCTACGGCGTGCGCGACATCGGGACGCTCGTGCTCGCACAGATGCCCGACCCCAACCAGTGCGTGGCGGGGGTGCTTGTGGCCCGCGCCGACCGCTCCGACATCACGGACCTCGCGAGCCTCAAAGGAAAGCGTGCGGTCTCGACGGACCCCGCGAACTTCATGACGTTTCAGACGAACATGGGTGAGGTTGCGAAGGCGGGATTCGACCCGGAGGGATTTTTCTCGTCCGTCGAATTCACGCAGAACCGCCCGAAGGCCGTCATCGAAGCCGTGGTGAATGGCAGGGCCGACGTGGGACTCCTTCGCGCCTGCATGCCCGAGGCGCTCGTTGAAAAGTATCCCGCCTGGAAGGGAAAACTCAAGGTCGTGAATCAACAGGAGACCCCGGCCGGGAAACGTCTCGGCTGCGCCTTTTCAACGGAACTCTTCCCCGGGTGGACCGTGGCGGTCTCGAACCACACGCCCGCCGTCATCACGCGGCACCTCGCCACGGCGCTCTTGGCTCTCTCGCCCGAGGACACCCAAGGGGGCTACACGATTTCGTACGCCACCGACTTCGAACGCGTGAACGAGGTCTTCAAGCGTTTGAAAATCGGTCCCTACGCGTATTTGCGCGATTGGACCGTCGAGCGCGTAGTGACCACCTACTGGCCCGTCCTGATGCTCGTTTTGGCGGGGCTTCTTCTGTGGGCGCTTCATGCGTGGCGGCTCGAGCGTTTGGTCGTACGCCGTACGGCGGCGCTTGCCGAGGCGCTGCGACGTGAAAAGGAAGCGAGCGACCTTGCCCGGACGACGAGCGAGAAACTCACGCGTCTGGAGCGCGTCGGGATGATCGGAAAATTGTCGTCCGTCTTCGCGCACGAATTCGTGCAGCCCTTGTCCGCGATGCGCTACAGCGCACGATCGCTCGCGAAACTCATGGCACGCGAGCCCGTCGACAAGCCTCTTGCCGATCGGTGTCTCAAGGAATTGACGGAGCAGCTCAAACTTGCGACGAGCATCATCGAGCGCGTACGCAGCTACGCGAAAGAAGGCGCCGACCGTTCGAAGCCCGTGGATCTGGCCGCGCTCGTTCTCGACGTGCGTCGCGAGATGACGGAGTCGCGCCGCTTGAAGCGGGACGTCGCCGTCCGATACGTAACGCCGCCGGACAACCGCCTTCTCGTCGCGGGGGACGGCGTGGAACTGCGCGTTCTCCTTATGAATCTCTTCAAAAACGCCGAAGAAGCGTTGTCGGCTGCGGGTCTTTCCGACCCGATTGACGTCACGATATGGCGCTTGGAAGGGAAAGAAACCCGTGAAACGAAAGAAGCGAAAGCGGCAAATGATGCGCAAGCGCCCGAAGGTGCCGTCCTTCGCCTTGTCGTTCAAAACGGCGGCGCGCGCTTGACCGACGCCCAATTGGCGGAGCTCGCCGAACCCTTGGCAACCACCAAGGAGCGCGGTCTCGGTTTGGGGCTGTTGCTTTGCAAGTCGATTGCCGAAGTGCACCGCGCGTCGATACGGTTCGAAGCGCCCGAAGACGGAGGCGTGCGGGTGACCGTCGACTTTCCGGCCTTCGAGGGCGGTGCGTAAAGATACGAATGGTCGGAAAAACGGACGGGCGTGAAAGTACGCTCTTTCCCGAACGTCTCCCGAGTCGCTACACTTTCTCTCCCGACGATTCCAAGCCTTCAGGACCGAAACCTCCATGCCCGTTTCCGCACCGCTTACGCCCGCTCTTCTGAAACCCCTTTTTGAGGCGGACTTCTCCGACCGACGCGAGGAGGAACGCGCCGCGTCGGTCGTACGGATCGTCGACGACGACGAGGCCGTGCGGCGGGCTTTGAAGACGATGCTCGAAATCGAAGGCTTTCGCGTTGCGGACTGGCCGAGCGCGGACGCGTTCCTCGCGGACCCCGAAGAAGCCCGCGAAGAGCGCCCGGGGTGCCTCGTGCTCGACGTTCGGATGCCGGGGATGAGCGGACTCGAACTCCAAAACCGTCTGCACGAGCTCGGCCGGGGCCTGCCCGTCATTTTTCTCACGGGCTTCGCGGACGTACACGTGGCGGTCTCAAGCCTAAAGGCGGGAGCGCTCGACTTTCTCATGAAGCCCGTTGACGAAGACGAGCTTATCGCCGCCATCGATCGGGCGCTTCACCGTGACCGGCTGCGTCGGCTCGGCACCCGCGAGGAGCGGATTGCGGAAGGGGCGGAGACCCTTTCCGAGCACGAAGTGCGGATACTCACCTTCATCCTTAAGAACCTCACCGACGCGCAGATTTCGGAACGCACGGGTGTTTCGGTGCGCACCGTCGAAGGTCACCGCGCGAAGCTCTACCGCAAGTTCAACGTCCATTCGGGCGAAGCGCTCGAAGCGATTCTGCCCGACATTCGCGAGGCGCTCCGGAAGCGCTTTCCGGACGTGGCACCTCGGTTTTGACGGGGCGTGAACGGGCGGCGCGTTGTCGCGGCTCGTCCGTCGTGGAACACCTGCACACTCCGAGCAACATTCCGTTGCGTCTTTGACTTCGTTCGAAACGAAAATACGGGATAACCCGTAATCCTCCTGACGTTTTTCAGCTAATCCGTGCGTCACACTTCATTCGAATGCACCGAAGAACGAATCACGACGGAGTGCGAAGCATGACGGATGTTGTCGAATTACGAAAAGAAGAGGGGGTCGAAAGGGGTGAGAATCCTCGGACGGAAGTCGCACCCTCGGCCGCAGCCGGGTCCGCGACGCGATCCGCAAAGCGTCGTCGCGGAGTACGCCTTCCCGTCTACAGCCGCAGTGAAGAGACCGCAAACGCCGTGACGCACGGCCTGGCGGCCCTCCTGTCGATCGCGGGGTTGGTCGTCATGGTCGTGGAAGCAGTCCTGACGGGAAAGAGTGCGGTCGTTGTGGCGAGTTCCGCCTTGTTCGGCGCGACCATGGTGATCCTGTACCTCGTCTCGACGCTCTATCACGCGATTCCGAACCGACGCGCGAAGCGGATTCTTCAGATTTTCGACCACAGCGCGATCTACCTTCTCATCGCGGGTTCCTACACGCCCTTTTGTCTCATCACGCTCGGGGGCGTTACCGGGTGGGCGCTTTTCTTCGTCGTCTGGGGGATCGCGCTCGCGGGAGCGATCTTTCAACCCTTCCTCATGAAGGCCGCCGATTGGATCAATTGCCTGCTCTACCTGGGTCTCGGCTGGTGCGTGATCTTCGTCCTGAAGCCTCTCGTCGAGGCCCTTCCCTGGGACGGGCTTGCACTCCTTGCGGGCGGCGGGGTTGCCTACAGTGCGGGGGTTGTGTTTTATCTCTGGGACAAGCTTCCCTTCAACCACGCGATCTGGCACGTCTTTGTTCTCGCGGGGACGGCCTTGCAGTTTTTCGCGGTGCTCTTTTACGTGATTCCGAGCCCGATCGGGGTATGACAAAGACTGAAAAATCCTGAGAAAGCGAGGTCGGGCACGAGGAAGCCAACGGATGTCGGATGTTCTCCGATGCGAGCGGTGCGGGTTATTCCCGAGTCTCCCGAAACGCTTTTTCGGCCCCTGCGGTGAAAAAAACGCTCTTACGCGCGTAGTTCCCTGCGGACAATAACTCTTGAACGAAACGAACGCAGGCGGCCTTCGAGGCCCCGCGCTCACCCAACCATCAGGAGTTCGCTATGACCAAAGAACTTACCCGCCGCTCGCTTTTGAAGAACATGGGCCTCGGCAGCGCCGCGCTCGCCGCCGCGACCGTCTCCTCCGTCGCTTCCGCCAAGTCCGCCGAGGGCGTCAAGTGGACCGACACGTACGAAGTTGTCGTGGTCGGTGCGGGCGGTGCCGGCATGGCCGCCGCCGTCAAGGCCGCTCAGACGGGTGCGAAGAAGATCGTCGTCCTCGAAAAGCTCGCCTTTGCGGGCGGCAACACGCTCCTCTCTCAGGGCTTCATCAACGCCGCGGACCCCGTCCGTCAGCCGAAGCAAGGCATCAAGGATTCGCCCGAAAACCACATGAAGCAGACGCTCGCTGCGGGCGACTTCCGCGGTGACCCCGAACGCGTGCGCGTTCTCTGTGAAAACGCCTACGGTGCGATCACGTGGCTCGAAAGCCTCGGGATGAAGTTCAAGGACAACGTGATCCAGATTTTCGGCGCGCTCTATCCGCGCTCCCACGTGCCCGCTCTCCCGAAGGGGCAGGGTTACGGCACGGTGCTCTCCAAGGCCGCGAAGGAATTGGGCGTCGAAGTGAAGACCGGCATGGACGTCGTTGAAATCATCCGCGAAGGGGGCTTCGAAGGCGACGTGCTCGGCGTGCAGGTGAAGAATTCGAAGGGTGAAACCCGTTACATCCGTGCGACGCGCGCCGTGGTGCTCGCTGCGGGCGGGTTCGGTGCGAACACGTACCTGCGCGAACTCCACGATCCTCGTGTGAAGGGCCTCGGCACGGACAACCTCCCCTCGATGTCGGGTCAGGTGGCGATGGCGGCCGTGCGCGTGGGCGGTTACTTGGTCGGGATGGACTTCATCCAGTCGACCCCGGGTGCCCCCGCCGGCAAGAAGATGAAGCTTCTCCTCAACTTCAACGTCAACGGTTCGATCTATGTTGACAAGCGCGGCAACCGCATCGTCAACGAAGGCGAACGTCGCGACGTCATTCGCGATGCCGTGCTCGGCACGCCCGAACGCTATGCCTACACGGTCTGCGACAACGAAAACTTCATGTCGTACGACGAAGTGAACCGCAAGGCGATTCACGAAGGCGAAAAGATCAACGAAGCCTGGTCGGCGCCTACCATCCGCGAACTCGCGCAGAAGATGGGTGTTGATCCCGACGGGCTCGAAGCCACGATCAAGCGCTACAACGGTTTCGTCGACGCGAAGAAGGACGACGACTTCAACAAGACGGCCGTCAACCTCACGAAGAAGATCGAAAAGGGTCCCTTCTGGGCTTGCTACACCGGCATGACCGTGCACCACACGATGGGCGGTCTCAACACCAACACGAAGGCTCAGTGCCTCGACTGGACGGGCGCCGTGATTCCGCGTCTCTACGCCGCGGGCGAAATCACGGGCGGCATCCACGGTACGAACCGCGTGGGCGGCAACGCCGTTCTCGACTGCTTCGTCTTCGGGCAGATCGCGGGTGAAAACGCCGCGAAGGAAGTCGTCAAGGGCTGATTCCCGGCGAACTGAATAGTCGATCGTTTCTCCTCCTTTGGGCCGGTACGAGTGTACCGGCCCTTTTTTCGTCCGGAGGTCGACGGCGTTTTCCGAAGTTTCGGGAAATACAAACCCCTCGTGGCTCGAGGCCCCTGCGGGATTGCAGAGGTGAGCTTGAAGGAGACTCCGGACGCGGCGCGTCACGACCGTGTACGACAGACCCTAGGTGTTTCTGTCGATCGGAAGTCGGTAAGAGGGCGTCGGCAGGCCGCCCGGGGGTGAAACCGAAGGGCGGCGCGACTTCTTCACGGGCCCATCCGGCGCTCGTATGGAGGGACGTACCCTTCTCAAGGGACGGACGCAGCGCGCCGAAAGGTCGTGATAGGGGAAACTTTGTTTGCTTAGCGGATGCCGTCGACTTCGGCTGTTTCGTCGTCGACGTAGTGCGCGTCCGCCGTCAGGTTGCCGCCCGTCGCGCTACCCCCGCACCGGTGTGCGGCTCCCCATTGTCGAACGAAGGTCGCGAAGCTCTTCCCCGCATCCGCGTACCGGGTTTGAAGGAAGACTTCGGCAAAATCCGGGTTTAATTGCCGTCGAGACAGAGAGCGTTCGTAACGTCTCCCGTCGGTGGCGGCGTACTTCGTGAGTTCGCAGGCGAAATGAGCGGACCGAATTCGCCCCTCAAAGAGATCGACACGTTGCGGTCGGCTTCAGCGCCTTCTCCTTCATCCGTATTCGTCTTGAACTGCACCTTACTCGGCACGCCCGAGCATTTCGACATCCTGTAGGTCGCGGTGAGCGTCTCCCGTGCGTACGAACGCGACCGTACCGAACTCGCCCGAAAGCTTCGGCAGAGCTTCTCGCCCGAAGAGGCGGTCGCAGTTCATCGAGTCCTCGTCCCTCAAGAGGTCGTTATCCGTGACGAAGTCCGTCGTGAGGTCGCTGCCAAGCTCTTTTTCAACCCTTCCGGTCGATGAGGAAAGTGCAGAGAAGTCCGGCGTCTTCGACGCCGGATAACACTCCGCGCTCGTAGGAGGTTGTGTTCTTGTTAATACGGCCTAGGTTTCGGGGGACTCTTTCAAAGGTTTCAGGCCATGGCGGGCCGAATCCGAGAAAAACAAAACCCCGCAGGCCGATCGCTCCTGCGGGGTTTCATCGTTCGAGTTCAAACGAGCGTTGACTTCATTGTCGGATCTTGCACGCTATCCGACAAGTCCGAACGTACGGTCCGAATTAGAACGTGTGGGTGATGCCGGCGTAAGCCTGGCCGATCTTGTGCTTGTCATCTTCACCAGCAAGGTTCGACTCGCACTTTTCTTCAGCATAGCCGGCACCCGCGTAAAGCGAGGTGCGCTTGCTCAAGGGGTAGACGTAGCGGGCGGAGAGGCCAGCGTACGTGAGGTCGAACTTTTCGGGGTCACCCTCCTTTTCGTACGTGACGGTATCCGTGTCGCCGTCGACGTAGTAAGCGCCGACCGTGAGATCGCCGCCGAGGACCGGAACGATCGTACCGAGGTGGAGACCGTAGGAGTCGATCCCCTTTTCAGGGCCGGAGACGAACTTATCTTCATCGAAGAGGGCGAAGAAGTCGCCTTCGGAGCCGAAGCCCTTGGCGCCCTTCGTGTACTGAGCGAGGGCGAAGACCTTCATGAACTGGAAGTCGTAGTTGCCGCCGAGGTAGAAGGCGTGCGTTTCGTCATGAGCACCGTCCGTGCCGGCGTACTTCGTGTTGGCGTACTTCGAAAGTTCGTAAGCACCGACCATCTGGAGGGGACCGAAGTCGCCCGTCAGAGCGAGAGAGGCGTAGCGGTCGGCCTTGGAGGTGCCTTCCGTGCCTTCGCCCGAAACGGAATTCTGCTTGAAGGAGTACTGAACGGTACCCTGGACGCCCGCGAACTTCGGCGTCTGGTAGGTCAGCATGTTGTCGTAGCGGCTCGAGATCTGGAGACCGAGAATGTCGTTGTCGCCGCCGTCGAAGGCGTCGGCCGTGGCGTAGACGATGTCGTACGTACCGGCGGAGGAGGCAACGCCGCCCATGCGGCCGAAGGAGAGGGTGCCGAATTCGCTCTTCAGAGAGAGGCTCGATTCACGACCGAAGAGGCGGCCGTCGTACTTGAAGTTGCCGTCGTCGGAGCTGAAACCGTTTTCGAGCTTGAAGCCGACCTGGAGGCCGTTGCCGAGGTCTTCCGTGCCCTTGATGCCGAAGCGGGAGCCCGCGTTGTAGCCCGACATCATCCCGAAGGTTTCTTCCTTGGGTTCACCGGTCCAGTCGTCGTAGGTATAGGCAAGGCCAGTGTCGACAACACCGTAAAGGGTGACGTCGGCGGCGGCAGCGGTGCCGGCAAAAGCGCCGAGAACAGCGAGAGCAGCAAGAGTCTTTTTCATGATGTATCCCTGAAATTTGGAAGTCGAATCCCGCAATAAGAAATCAAGCGGGTAGCTGAAAGTTAGCAAAAGATTTTGAAATTTTCGTCGGCTTGATTGCTTGTGAAAAGAATGTTGTCGGATAAACAGTAAAGTATCCATGTCATTAAGGGATAAGCCCTATGTTGCGTTTTTGCAACGGGTTTCACATCAGTCTGACCGGGCGCGCGTTTACGGGGTAAAACAAACCCCCGCAGGCCGATCGCTCCTGCGGGGGTTTCTGCGTTCGCTTTCAAACGCGCGTTGCCGTGGTTGTCGGATTTTGCACGCTGTCCGACGGTCCCAACGCGCCCGAGGAATTAGAACGTGTGGGTGATGCCGGCGTACGCCTGACCGATCTTGTTCTTGAAGGAGTTCGTACCGGCGTCATCAACCTTCACGTCGATCTTTTCTTCGGCATAGCCCGCCCCCATGTAGACGGAGGTACGCTTGCCGAGCGGATAGACGTAACGAGCGGAGAGACCGAGGTAAGCCAGGTCGTAGGAACCCTGGCCCCGAGCATCGCGGAGCGTGTCGGTTTCGCCGTCGACGTAGTAGACGGCAGCCGTGAAGTCGCCGCCGGCAACGGGAACGACCGTGCCGAGGTGGAGGCCGTAGGAGTCGATACCCTTTTCGATGCCTTCAACGCCGGCGAAGAGGGCGCCGGAGAGCGGGTTTTCGAAGGTTCCGAAGTTCTTGTCGGCCTTCGTGTACTGGGCGAGAGCGAAGAGCTTCATAACCTGAAGGTCGTAGTTGCCGCCGAGGTAGAAGGCATGGGTTTCGTCGTGAGCGTCCTTCGTGTTGGCGTACTTCGTAAGTTCGTAAGCGCCGACCATCTGGAGGGGACCGTATTCGCCCGTCAAGGCAAGGCCGGCATAGCGGTCGACTTTGGAGGTGCCTTCGTTACCGGAACCCGAAACGGAGTTCTGCTTGAAGGAGTACTGGGCCGTAGCCTGCACGCCCGCGAACTTCGGCGACTGGTAGGTCACCATGTTGTCGTAGCGCGAGGAGGAATGCATGCCGAAGACGTCGTTGTCGCCGCCGTCGAAGGAGTCGGCGATCGCGTAGACCACGTCGTACGTACCGGCAGCGGAGGCGACGCCGCCCATGCGGCCGAAGGAGAAGGTGCCGAATTCGCTCATGAGCGAGAGGCTGGCTTCACGGCCGAAGAGGCGGTTTTCGTACTTGAAGTTGCCGTCGTCGGAGCTGAAACCGTTTTCAAGCTTGAAGCCGATCCGGAGACCGTTGCCGAGATCTTCCGTGCCCTTGAGGCCGAAGCGGGAACCCGAGTTGTAGCCGGACTGCATCCCGAACCGGCTTTCGCCGCCGTTCGTGCGGTCGGCCTCGGACGCAGCGAGTTCGGTGTTCTTGTAGGTGTAGGCAAGGCCCGTGTCAACGACGCCGTAGAGGTTCACGTCGGCAGCGGCGGCGGTACCGGCCAAAGCGCCGAGAACGGCGAGAGCGGCAAGAGTCTTCTTCATGATGGATTTCCTATCCGAAAAGTTGAAGTGCCTCGCTTGCGATGCAGCGAGTACGTTCACGATAGCAAAAGCGTCAAGCTATTTTCATTCCAATAGCCTGAAAAAATTGGAAGATACTGATAAACAAAAGGAGTACAAAATATGTAAATGTTTTCAACCTGTTGTACAAACGCAACACATCTTGGATATTTCTTGAGAATAGCCAATTTACAACAGAATAAAGTCAGATACTCCAGTGGTTTTATTTATTGTACTTATAGAGAATAAGAAATAACTCTGCGACCTTTCGACCGGAAGCCGAAAGTCGTAAGGCCGAGGAAGGTCCGGAACTCTCCGTAGGTCGAGTACGGTCCCGTGCCGCCTTCGGTATAGTTGGTTGATCGGGCCTCGCAGGGCGTACCGATCCGGGTGTCGAACGTCGAGGCGAACATCCCCTGCATGAAGTGACGATTGGACGATGCGCAAAACGAGCGGCTTGAAGGTGCCGAGCAAACTTTCCTTGCTGACGGGTGTCTTGGGACTCATGGGCATCGCCTGCGCGTTCGCTTTGCCGGTCGAGCATTCGGTCGCCGATGCCCCGCCCGAGCGGGAGCCGACGCGCTCCGTTCTGATCGGTGTGGTGGAGTCGAGCGAAACGGACTTTCCTTCGACTACCCTTCGGCCCACCATCGAAGCGATCGAGCGGTACGTGCCGGGTGCCCGCGTTTCCGTCGTACGGTTGTCGAGCATCACGCTTCTCTCCGACATCGATCGCGTGCGGCCCGACCTTTTCATCGCGCCTTCGGCCGACTTTCGTCGGGTGCTCGACGCGACGGGCGCACACCCCATCGCGACGCGTCTTTCCACGGCCGCCGTCAATCCCGCTCAATCCGTGGGGGCGGCCTTCGTCGTTCGCAGCGACCGTTCCGACATGGCAACGCTCGCCGACCTGAAGGGGAAACGTACGGCCGCCACCCTTCCGACGGCGCTCGACGGGTGGCTTGCGGCCCGCATGGAAGTGCAGGAAGCGGGCTTCGACTCGAAGAACTTCTTCGGGGACGTGCACTTCATGACGTACGGCGTTCCTAACGTCGTTGCGAGTGTTTTGTCCGGGCACTTCGACGTCGGGATTTTGCCCGCCTGTGCTCTGGAGCGCGCGGAAACCCAGGGGCTCGTGGAGCCGGGAGCCTTGAAGGTCGTCGCGCCCGTCACGGACGAACTCCTCGCCTGCCGGCATTCGACGCGTCTTTACCCCGACTGGGTGGCGGGCGCGTTGCCCGGGACCGACTCCGAACTCGCCCGCCTCATGACGATCGCGCTTTTGACGCCCGTGAAGCCCGACGACGCACGACCGGGCGGACGATACGTGTGGCAGGTGACGAGCGACTTTCATGCGGTGAGGGAGCTCGAACGAAACCTTCACCTCGGCGAGTGGGCGTATCTCGAAAGTTGGACCCCCGAAGCCCTCTGGCGGCGTTTCAAGTGGTACGCGGTCGCCGTTGTTCTCGCGCTCGGTCTGATTTTCTTTCACGAGTGGCGATTGCGCCGCTTGGTCGACGTTCGTACGCGGGAGTTGCGCGACGCGTTGGCCGAGCGTGCCCGCCTCGAAGAAGCGGAGCGTGCCGCACGCTTGCGGTTGGGTGAAGTCGAACGCATGGGTGCCATCAGTCAGCTCAGCGCCATGATCGCCCACGAACTCAAGCAACCCGTCGGCTCCGTCATCAACTACATGGCGGTTCTGCGGATGCGACTCGCGCAGTTGGCTGCGGGTACCGCAGTTACAGCGAAGAGTGTGGGCAAGTCGACCGGAAAGGGAGCGGAAAAGACTCCCGTCTCCGTTTCGCCGGCAGATACCGGCGACGCCGTCGACCCCGTGCTTGCGCGCGCGGCGGACGGTGCCGAAAAGGAAGCGCGCCGCATCGCCGAGATCGTCGATCGCGTGCGTGCCTATGCAAAGCGCGAAAAGCGTTCGCCGCGCCCTGTTGATCTCTACGAGCGGCTCGAAGCGGCCGTGGCCGGAGCCTGCCGCAGCCGAAATGGGGAGGTCGTCGCCGAATATGCTCCCGCGGACGCGGCGGGTCGCCCCGTTCTCGTCGAGGGCGACCCTCTGGAGCTGGAGTTGCTTTTCTTGAATCTCATTAAAAACGCGCTCGAAGCGTCCGCTCAGACGACGGACTCCGCGGGTCCGCGCGTGCGGGTGTTGCTCGAAGCGGGCCCGAACGCTCCGGAACTCGCGGACGGGGAAGTCCGCGTGCGGATCCTCGACAACGGTCCGAGGCTTTCTGACGATGCGTTCGAGCGAATGAAGCGCGTGAGCGAAAGCGTCAAAGCGGACGGTCTCGGTTTGGGACTTGCGATCGTGCGAAACATCGTCGACGAGCACGGAGCGCGCCTCGGCTTGCGGCGCCTTTCCGAGCGCGGTCTCGAAGCGACCGTGACGTTTGACCGGTTCGATCCGAGTACTGCCGCAAACGAAAAGCGTGAAAAGCTTCCCTCCGACAATTTCCCGAACGACTCCCACATTCCCGGAGACCCCACATGACCAAACCCCTCGTTCGCATCGTCGACGACGATGCGGCTCTTGCCGATTCGTTCGAACTTTTGCTCACCACCATGGGCTGGGACGTGCGTTATTACCCGGACGGGCGCACTTTTCTCGACACCGACTCGCTTTCGGGACCGGGGTGCGTGGTGCTCGACATGCGCATGCCCGGGATGACGGGACTCGAAGTGCAGGCCGAGATGGAGCGGCGCGGGGCAACGTTGCCCGTTCTTTTCCTTTCCGCTCACGGCACGATTTCGACGGCCGTGCACGCGGTGCGTCACGGGGCCGTCGATTTTCTCGAAAAGCCCGTCGAGCCGTTGGAGTTCGTTCAGAAGGTCTCGAGTGCCGTGACGCTCTCGATGCAGGCCGCCTTGGAGAGTGCTCCGATCGATGCCCTGAAACGGACGTTCGCGGACCTCACCCCGCGCGAGCGCGATGTGGTGCGCTCCGTCTTGAAGGGCGATCAGATTAAGGAAACCGCCCGAGCGCTCGGGCTCGAAGTGAGTACCATCAAGATGCACCGCTCGAACGCTTTTGCGAAGTTCGGCGTCCACTCGCAGCGCGAACTCCTTCGTTTGGTGCTCGAATCGGGCGTGACCGACCCCGAGGAGTTGCTCGACATGCACGAGGTGCGACCGTGACGAACGAAAACGACCTGCGGGTTGCCCGGGGAATGAGGACGGAAAAGGTGGCGGATACGAGCAACACAGTCGACTTTTCCATGCGCACGACTCGTCGCGTCTTCTGCGAACGGGCGGCGAAATTCGGGGCCGGTGTGGCGCTCGTCGCGTCCCCGGGATTCTCGGCTGCAATTCCGCGTGCCGAGAGTGCCGGAATTCCGGAGAATCCCCGCACTGCGTCCGCCGCCTTGGGACCGTCACCCGATCCGACCGAACGGATCGAGAGGATCGAAGCCGACGTCGTCGTGGTGGGTTCGGGCCCCGCGGGACTTTCCGCCGCCGTGGCGGCCCGAGAAGCGGGCGCTCGGCGCGTGGTGCTCCTCGAAAAAGGAGCGATCACGGGCGGACACGGGATTTATTCCTCGGGTTCCGTCTCCGTTGCGCGGCGAAAGTCCGAAGCCTCGGACCCGATCGAGCGCGACGCGGACGTACGGCGGATGATGCAGGAAATCCTCGAAGCGGGCGCGGGCGAATCGAACCCCGAACTCGCCCGGATTCTCGCCTCCGAAAGCGAATCGGCCGTTCGGTGGCTCGCGGGAATGGGGGTCGAGTGGCGACCGCTTCTCTACCGCGCCGTGGGGGCGGTGACGAGCCGTAACATTTCGACGGGTTCGCCCGCCGCCGGCTACGACTACGTGACGGCCCTTGCGGGTCGCGCCAAAGCGCTCGGAGTCCGATTTTTCCATTCGACGCAAGCTCTGGAACTTCTCGAAAGCACTCGTCAGGATTCCTCTCTCGAACCCGCGGTCACGGGTGTTCGCGCCCGCCGTAGGACGCCTAAGGAAGGCACCCGCACGATCGATGTCGTCGCTCCCGCGGTGGTGCTCGCAACGGGCGGCTTTACGGCGAACGTCGCCATGCGGATGACCTTTGACGCAAGGCTCGACGCGCGCTATCCCACGACCGCCAACCCGCGCGGGTTCCTCTTTGACGGCGCGACGGGGGACGGGATTCGCATGGCGCGCGCGGTCGGTGCGAAAGAGGTCGGGATGCGGCACATCCAGGTGATCCCGTATTCGGGCGGGCGACTGCTCGACTTCGTGGGCGGGGAAATCTGGGTGAACGACGAGGGCAAACGTTTCGTTTCGGAGGGCGTTCCCTTCGGTGAGCTCGCCGACGTCCTCCACGTCACGGAAGGTCGCAGCTTTTGGGCGATTTCGGACGCAAGCACTCAAAAGAGCGCCACACTCGGAGTAAAGCTTGCGGAAGGAATCGTGAGGGAAGCTCCGAGCATCGAAGCGTTGGCCGCCGCGATCGGCGTACCGCTCTCGAACCTCTCGGACACGATCGAGCGGTGGAACCGGGATGCCCGAAAGGGATGGGATTCGACGTTCGACAGGCCGCTTTCGGGCGTACCGCTCACGTCGCCCCCTTTTTTCTACGGACGTGAAACGTGGTCCGTGCACTTTACCTGCGGCGGTATCGCGATCGACGGGAAGGCGCGCGTGCTCTCGACGCGCGGGCGCCCGATTCCCGGACTCTATGCCGCGGGGGAAACGACCGGGGGGCTTCACGGGCGGGACCGTTTGGGCGGAAACGGCCTCACGGAAACGTTCGTTTTCGGGCGGATTGCGGGTACGAATGCCGCAGAGACCGCCTCGGAGAAGGCTTCGGGATAAAGAAGCGACCGAGACCGAGCTTCGGGCGGAAGGAAGGCGTTTCCCCGAAGCCGGTGTCGAACTGAAGTCGCAAAAAAATACGGGAAAAGACCGGAAATACGGGGGAGGAAAGGAACTCCGCGATTCCCGCAACATCCTTCGGATACCTACTGCGGTCGGTATTGGGGCGAAGCGGCGGGTCGGTAGGATGCTGTTGTCGGGAACGAAACACCGCGTTCGAATCCGTCGAACGCGCTCGAGCGTTCCCCGCATCACCGACCACAGACCATCGATCCGACACGATTTGGAAGGAGAGAACTCATGAATCGTCGTCATTTCCTCGGATCCGCCGCGCTCGGCGCCGCCGCCTTCGGCCTTTCCTCCGCCGCTTCCGCCAAGGTCGTTCCCGTCGACCTCAAATCCCGCAATTTCGAGCCGCTCAAGCTTCCGCGCCCGATTTCGCTCGCCGCGCTCACGGTGCTCGACGTCTCGCCCGCGAACCAGGTTCTCTGCGCCGCCAAAGCGGGCTACAGCCATGTGGGCATCCGCCTCGTTCCCGCAACGCCCGAAGAAACGCAGTGGTCGATGATCGGCGACACGCCGATGATCCGTGAAGTCGAAGCGAACCTCAAAGCAACGGGCGTGAAGGTTCTCGACATTGAAATTCTCCGTATCAAGCCCGACACGCGTGCCGTCAACTGGAAGGCGTTCTTTGAAACGGGTGCCCGTCTCGGTGCCGCGAACGTCCTATGTGCCGGCAACGACCCGGACCTCGACCGCTTGACGGACAACTTTGCCGAACTCTGTGAAATCGCGCATCCCTTCGGGCTCTCGCTTTCGATCGAACCCATGCCCTGGTGCGACGTGAGCACCGTGAAGGGGGCGGGCGAAATCATGAAGCGCGTCAACCGTCCGAACTCGGGCGTTCTCGTCGACCCGATCCACTTCTTCCGTGCGAAGAACTCGTTCGAAGACATCGACAACCTCCCGAAGGAATGCCTGAAATATTGCCAAATGTGCGATACCACCAAGGAAGTTCCGAAGGACATGGACGGGATCCTCTACCAGGCCCGCAACTACCGCCTTTCGCCCGGTACGGGCGCCGCGGACCTCACGGGCCTTCTGAAGCACCTTCCGGGTCTCCCGATTTCGATCGAAGCCTGCAACGCCGACCTTGCGCTCACGATGAGTCCGCTCGATCGCGCTCGCATGTACCTCGAAGACATGGTGGCCGTGTTGAACGCCGCGGGCGAACACTGACCTCCTTTTTCCCCGGGCTCGGGGAGCGTACCGCGCCTTCGAGTCCGTCAATCCACCCAGGAACAAAACCATGATGAAGAAGTCCATTTTCGGCGCCCTGGCGCTTTCGGCACTCCTTGCCGTCGGTGCGACGGCTCCCGCGTCGGCCGCGGAAACGAAGGCCGCCGGCTCCCACGCGAGCCTTCCGTGCGACACCTGTCACAAGGGCGGTGAGATGAAGGCCCCGGCAAAGGAAACGTGCCTTACCTGCCACGAATCCTACGCTGCGGTAGCGAAGCGCACGGAAAAGATGAATCCCAATCCTCACTTCTCGCACCGCGGCGAGCCCCAGTGCTCCAACTGCCACAGCATGCACGCGAAGCCCCGTTTCGAATGCAACGACTGCCACACGTTCGACATCAAGATGAAGGGGGAATAACAAAATGAGCAAGACCGAACTTTCCCGTCGTCATTTCCTCGGGGCCGCGGTGACGGGCGCGGCCGCTCTGACGGTTCCCGCCGCACGTGCGGCTTCGTCCTCGGGCGAACTGCCCGCTTCCTGGGACATGGAAACGGACGTCGTCGTTCTGGGTTGCGGCGGTGCCGGCATGATGGCCGCCTGCCAGGCGTACGATGCGGGCGCGAAGGTTGAAATCTTCGACAAGGGCATGAGCCCCTTCCACACCGCTACGAACCTCTGCGGCGGCCTTTTCACCGCCTGGGGCTCCCGCATGCAGAAGGCCGACCCGGAAGGGCAGAAGGACACCTGGGAAACCTTCGCGAACGACATCATCGCCTACGGCGAACACATGTCCCTGAAGGAACCGGTCTATGCCTTCGCGAAGCATTCGGGCGAAGCCTTCGACTGGCTCGAAGACAACGGTCTCAAGCCCCACCACCTCGAAAAGTACGCCGGTCACAGTCAACTCCGCGCGCATCGTCAGGAATCCTTCAAGGGCCGCGACTACATCGAAGTGCTCGTCGCCGCCCTCGAAAAGCGCGGTCTCAAGATCCGTCACGGGATGGGCCTCACGAAGATCTACTACGACGAAAAGGCCAATCGCGTCGCGGGCGTTGCCTGCGGGAAGGGCGACAAGGTCGTGACCTGCCGCGCCCGCAAGGCGGTGATTCTCGCTACGGGCGGCATCACCGGCACTCCCGAATCGCTCGACTTCTGGGTTCCGAGCGTGGCGGGGAAGGGCGTCGCCATCGGCGGCCCCTCGAACGACGGCGAAGCCCTGCGCATTGCCGTGCGCGACGTGGGCGTGCCGCTCTCGCACATGCAGTACATTGCGAGCTATCCGTGCGGCATCGTTGTGAACGGTCGCAACGGTCCCTACTGCCGTTGGTGGTTCATCACCGGCCAGGGCGGCATCCTCGTCAACAAGAAGGGCGAACGCTTCGTTACGGAACTCGAAGGCATCTGCCACGTGACGCCGAAGTTGGCCGCCAACCCCGACGGCTGCCACTACGTCTTGGCCGACAAGGCGACCTGGGACCGTACGCTTCAGAAGATCAAGCTGGGTGCTCTCGTGGGTCTTCCCTCCTGGACCGCCGAACGCGTCGAAGCGGAATTCGCGAAGGGTGAGAACCTCTGGAAGGCCGACACGCTCGAAGAACTCTGCGAAAAGAGCGGCGTCGATCCGAACGGTCTCAAGAAGCAGATCGCCGTCTGGAACGAAGCCGTCGAGACGAAGAACGACCTCCAGTTCGGACGCAAGGACCAGCAGTGGAAGCTGACCGAAGGTCCCTGGTACATGATCCGCATGTTCCCGTGGAACAACCTCTCCTGCGGCGGCGTGCGCGTTACGGAAAAGTTCGAAGTGCTCGGCTGGGATCTGAAGCCCGTGGGCGGCTTCTACGCGGCGGGCGAAACGGTTGCGGGCGTGCACGGCGCCTTCTACTGCGGCGGCAACGCCTGCGGCTTCGCTCACACTTCCGGCTTCATGGCGGGCAAGTACGCGACGGGTTACAAGGAAGCCTGATCGCGCCCGAAAACCTCGAAAGTCGAGCGCGGCGACTTCGTTCGGCGAGCACCCGGCCGATCGACCCGGCCGGGAACCCGAACGAAGATGCCTGCCGCAACCCGAAATTCCCGGGGTCGCGAAGCCCCGTTCGACACGGTTGCGTGTCGGGCGGGGCTTCGTTGTTTTCGGGGCGATCGATTTCGCAATAATGGACATTTAAGGACCGGCGGCGCAGAATAAGCCGATACAGCAACAATTTGGACGGGCTGCTTGAACTTCTCCGATTTCTCGGGTTTCCGAAGCGGACGTGCGGCCCGGATTCGACCCTCCTGCGACCCTCATGCGACCTTTGACGTCACCATCGACCCGATCCGGCCGATTCCCCGAACGGAATCTCTCCGGCTGCCGACCGACCTCCGATTCGCCCGATTCCCTCACAGACCTCACGGGTCACTCCAAACGCATGCCGAAGCCCGGCGCACGTCCGTACGCGCCGGCGCTCCTCTCATTGAACCTTGCTTTCGGTCTCTCGCTTCTCGGTGGAAATGCGCAGGCGTTGGTCCCGGGCACATACACGGCCGAAGCTCAAGGCATGATGGGCCCCGTTCCCGTGACGGTGACCGTCACCGACCGTGAAATCTCGATGATTTCCGTCGGACCCAACCTCGAAACCCCGGGTGTGGGCGCCGCGGCGGCCCCGATGACCGCTTCGCGCATGGTTGAAGCTCAGTCGACGGCGGTCGACCTCGTTTCGGGTGCAACGCTTACGTCGCGTGCCGTCGTGCGTGCGGTGGAAACGGCTCTCGAAGCCGCGGGCGACGATGCCGCGGTATGGCGGCGCCCCGTTGCCGTCCCCTCGGAGTTTCGCAAGGAAACCCGAACGGTCGACCTCGTCGTGGTCGGAGCGGGGAGCGCAGGCATGATTGCGGCCGTGGCCGCCCGCGAAGCGGGGCTTTCTGTGTTGGTGCTCGAAAAGATGGACTTTCCGGGCGGCGCCTCGGGCGTTTGTACCGGAGCGTTCCTGGTGCCGGGGTCGCACGTGCAGCGCGAACTCGGAATGCTCGACGATACGCCCGAAAAGTTCGAGCACGATCTTCTGGCTTGGGGCGGTAAGTCTGCGGACCCCGTCACGGCGAAGCTCTACGCGCGAAACGCCGGGATTGCCGTCGACTGGCTGGTTGCGCACGGCGTGCGGTTTGACACGCAAGCGGGCCTTCTTCGCCCGGACGGAAGCGAAACGCCGCGACAGCTGCCGCTTCGCGGGGGTTGCCCCGAGTACGCGCAACGCCTGAGGACGTTGACGGGCGAAAGCGGGGCGGAGATTCTCACCGGGACCAGGGTGGAAGGTCTTCGCATCGAAAACGGGCGCGTAACGGGAGTCAAGGCGAAGAACGCCGGCCGCGGCATCGACTACGAGGTTTCGGCCCGAGCCGTGCTTCTCGCTACGGGCGGGTACGGGGCGAACCGTACCTTGGTCGGCGAAGCGCTTGCGGCTTCGAATGAAAAGCATTCAATGGTCGAAGCGGTTTCCGCGGCCCTCTACGAGGGTGTCGTTTCGGGGACTGGGGACGGTCTCGTGTTGGGTAGCGAAGCGGGTACCGCGCGGGATTTGGCAAACGTTGCCGCCGTACGCTGGGACGGCCTTGAAGTGATGCCGGGAGCGGGTGCGTCGCTCGAACGCGCGAACCGGGCGGCGTTGCCGCTCGGTTCGGTGCTCGTCAACCGCGAGGGCGAGCGCGTCGTGAACGAAGCCGGCCCCGACGAAGCGATCCTCGACGCGCAACGCCGTTCGGGCGGGTCGCTCTTTTTGGTGATGGACGAAGGTGCGTTCGGATCGTTCGCGGCCGCCTTGACGGGGCGCGGCATCGCTCGCGAGACGCTCGACGGGTGGATTCGGACGAACGAAGCGAAATCGAACGCGGAGGAAACCGAAACGGCTCGCAACACGGATGCGTCGAAGAACGAGCGTGCGGAGCGCGGTGATACGGTCGATGCAACTCCGTCCGCTTCCGTTTCCGTACCGGACGAACCACCGACCTTTGCGCCCCTCGTCGTGCGCGGCACGACGCCGGAGGAAGCCGCGCGCCGAGCGGGGATCGATCCCGAAACGCTCACGGAAACGGTTGTGCGCTACAACACCTTTGTTTTGAACGGCAAGGACGACGACTTCGGTCGGCCCGCCTCCGCCATGACGAGTCCGCTGAGTTTGTCGGGGTCCGTCTATATCCTCGAAGTGAAGCCGCGCTATTCCGGCACGCAGGGCGGTCTTCGCGCGAACGGCCGCCTTCAGGCGCTCACGCCCGAGGGTACCCCGATCGAAGGCCTCTGGGTCGCGGGCGAAGTTGCGTGCGGCGCGCTCGGGCGCGCGGCCGTGCCTGGAACAAACCTCGGTTGGGCCGCGACGAGCGGTCTCACGGCGGGGGCCGTGATTGCGGATACGCTCAACCGGGAAGAAGCGAAGAACACGGGGGCAGAAGTGCGGGATGCCGTTGCTCAGAACGCTTCCGACGGTCCCGGCGGTTCGGTCGAACAGACCGCTCGTCGCGAAACTTCGGTCTCGGGTGCAAAGAGCGAGCGGTTTTTGGACGATGCGGATGCTCAGGCCGCAGCTCGTTCCGTTTCTCCTGCCGGTACTTCCGATAACGTGAAGCTCCCCGAATCGGAACCGCTTCCTGTCACGGGGCCGACGCCCGCGAGCGCGCTCGATCGCAACGAGCCGCTCACGTCCGGAGGACCGAGTGCTATGGATGCGGCTCTGGACGGATCGCGGTGAACGGAACGCTCCGAAGCTCTTCCGCCGAAAGAGTACGGCCCGGAGACCGCCCCTCCTGAGAAAACCCGACCTTCCCGAAAAGAGAAAAGGCCGACGGATCGCCGTCGGCCTTTCGTGCTTTACGACTTTGCCCGCCCGGCGGGAAAGTCTTTTCCGGAACGTTGCCTTTACGCCGGAGTCGCCATGAAGGCCTTCAGGTTCTTCATGTAGAGAACGAACACGTAGAAAATCACAACGGTTGCCACCGCAAGTTCCACGTGCGCGAGAAAGCGCAACTGCGTTACGTAGGTTTCCGTGCCGGGATAGGTCGCGACGAGGTTAGCGGTCTTGTAGAGCGCCGTTGCGCCGATGGCCATAGGGAAGGTGAAGGCCGCGTAACCGGGCGAAAACTGAAGGCGGAGCAGGCGCCAAAACGCGAAGTAAATCGCCACCGTCATGAGAATCGCAATCCCGAGGAGAACCGCAACGACGAGGAGGTTGGGGGACTTGACGACCGTGAGGTAGCCCGCCAACGAAAGGGATGCCGGAGCCGCCATGATTGCGATCGTGGGCTTGGCGGCGTTCGGGACTTCGGGGTGAAAGATCAGGCGGTAGATCATCACGGGAAGCATCACGGCGTAGCTGGCCATGCCGATCGTGAGAAGAACGGTCGCCAAACCATGAAGTTCGGGCACGCCCGGGAACGTGACGTCCGCCACGATGATTCCCACGGGCGGGATGAACCATGACGGGACCATGTTCCCCATGATGTTTTCCCGCGAGCGGAACCAAAGGAAGAAAACGAGGGCGGTCAAATGCAACACCACCGCCGCGCACCAGAGCGTTTCCGCGAAGACGGGGAAGGCGTCCAAGGTCGCGCGCGAAATCACCATAAGGGCCATCGCGAAGGTCGGAACGATCGAGCCCGCCACCGGATGCTGAAGATCGCGCCAGAGGGTGTCGACGTGGAGGAGAAAACGGCCTGCCAAAAGGACGAGCAGCAGGGCGGCGAGGAAGGCCCCCGTCAACTGACCCCAACCGCCCAGAGGCAGCGCGTTTTCCATGCACCAGCCAAGACTGCCGATGCCGAGCGCCAGACCCCCCATGGGGGTGGGCAGACCGCGGAAACGATGATGAAACGTACGAAGCATGGGTTCCTCGCAGAGGGCGAGCCTTCGGGTGAGGCTCGGCGTGTTGAACGAAACGATGCGGCGATTCTAATCGTTTTTACCAAGTTTGTGTTCGGTAGACCCGATTGGGTTTAAAATACGTGTACTGCAAAGCCGAACGGACCGTCCGCCTCGAACACATCGAGAATGCAAGAACGACGGCCGTTCGGGAAAACTACTCGGGAAAGTCCTCCCTATCCGTGAAAACCAAACGGGTATGATGCTTTCCCAGGGACGAGCCCGCGCGGCATTGCGGTGCGACACGCGAGGGCTCGAAAAAGCAAACCCATGTTCGACCCCCAACACAACGACTCCGGAACCACCATGACCACACTCGGTGCCGACGACGCGCAGCTCTCCGTAACCCTGCGGCAACTTCAGGTCTTCCTTGCGATTGCCAAGGCGGAAAACATCGGGAACGCCTCGCGCGACCTCAACATGAGCAAGAGTGCCGTCTCTCAGGCGCTCGGCGAATTGGAGGCACGCTTGGGCGTGCATCTTTTCGACCGCAACCGCGGCCGCATTTTCCTCACGGCCGAAGGCCGGCGCCTGATGCCCCAGGCGGACGAAATGGTGGCGCGCGCGAAGGACATCTCGGCTCTTTTTTCGAACCGCAAGCGCGCAACCTCTTTCCGCGTGGGGTGCACCCGTACGGTGGGGACCTTCATGATCGCGGAACTTCTGCGCGGCTTCGAAGACCGTCTCGGTTGGATTCCGAGCGTCGAAATCGCCAACACGCAGAGCATTGCCGAAAAGCTCGTGCGCTTTGAACTCGACACGGCGCTCGTCGAAGGGCCCGTACGGCACGCGGAACTTGTAACCGAACCCTGGATGGAAGACGAAATGGTCGTGATCGCCCCGAAGGAACACCCCCTTTCGGGTCGCCCCGTCACCTACGAAGAGCTCTCGAACGCGCGGTGGATTCTGCGTGAAGAAGGTTCTTCGTCGAGGAACTTCTTCGACACCCAACTCCGTCAAAAGCTCACGTCGGTACGTGTCAGTACGGAGCTCGACAGCTTCGACGCGATCCTGCGTTCCGTGCTCATGGGTCTCGGGCTCACCTACATTTCAAGTCGCGTCCTCTCCGACCCCTATTACGGGCGGTACGTGACGCGTCTTGAGCTTCCCGACCGCTTCATGCGTCAGCTCACCTTCTGCCACCACCGCGACAAGTACCTCTGCGAAGAAGTGCGCCTCTGGATGGACCACTGCCGCGCCTACGCGAACCGCGCCTCGCGTGCGACGTACTGAGCTCGGCAACAAAGTACTTTGACGTCGGGTTGACGCTCGAAACGACGCGCTCCCGATCGTGACATCCCAAACCCGGGACGACCGCCCGTACGGCGCAGGGCGAGCAACCCGGGGTTTTCGTTCGGTGATCGACGGTGTCGGTTGAGAAATACATCTCAAATGATGTTTCCAAACCCGCACCGTGCCGCCCCGAGGTTGTTTCGCCGCAAAAGAGCTCCTTTTCGGGGGTTTGCGTCGTTTCGGCGGATTCGAGCAACAGTTCGGTAGGATCATGACAAAAAGAGGAGTTCCCGCCGGGAAGGATCGGACGTATCCTTGATGTCGTCTGATAATTCATGTCCGAAAGCGCTTGCCGATCAAGCCGCATTGCGCTCCGTCGGGCAGAGGACGCTCGACGCTCGTTTCGCTTCGTTTGATGCGTGGAGCTCCGCACCCCTCACACATAAGGATCAAACCATGATTTCCACGAAAGATCGTCTGAAGAAGCTCCCCGACGAAAAGGGTTACGTTATCTTCAATCTCGGCGGCACCGCGTTCGTTTCGAGCGCCCACGACGGGAAGGGCGACGTCATGCCCGCGAGCTGGGTGTGCCCGCTCAACATTGCGCCTTTTCGCATGACGGCCGTGGTGGACGGTCCGCACTTCACGCGCGAACTCATCGAAAAGAGCGGCGTCTTCGCGCTCTCCGTTCCGACGGTGCAGTTGGCGGACGTCGTTATGAAGCTCGGTACCGTCTCGATGGCGGACGACATCGAGAAGCTTGAAAAGAGCGGTGCCGACCTCTTCACGATCCCGGGATTCGAATCGATTCCGCTTGTCGACGGGTGCGCCGCATACGCCTTCTTCAAGGTTCTGCCCGCGCCTTCCGTTTCCGAACCCTACGACCTCATCCTCGGCGAATGCCTGGGCGTATGGGCGGACGAGCGCGTGATGCTCGAAGGGCACGTCGATTACGACAAGGCTCCGAAGGAACTCCGTACGATCCACTATCTCGGTGCGGGTCACTTCCGCGTATTGGGCGAAGCGCTCGACGTGCCGGGGTACGACCAGTAACCGGCAACACCGGAGTTCGAGCAAAAAACGAACTTGAAAAAAAGGGACCCTTCGGGGTCCCTTTTTCCTGTCGACGCCCGGAAGGGGGCGCAGACTGCTCGGCAATCCGTTGATCGGTCGGTCGATCAGTCGATCACGCCGTGATTCGGCATCAGTCGCCCCCAGCCGTGAAGAAAGATTTTCGCCGTGGGGCCCGAAATGAGGGCTGCGGCCACGGTGCCTTCGCGCAAACCCCGGATATCGCCGAAGAAGAGCAACGAAGCCACGACGGCGGAAAGGACGATGAAGACGTCGACGCCGAGGCGCAGCGTTCCGAAGGAGCCGCCCCAGCGCTTCATAATGGCGAGAACCGCCCCTTCGGGCGGAAGGTAGGCCAAGCGCGAAAACACCATCCCCGAAATCCCGAAGCCCACGAACACGCACCCGCAAAGCACCATCACGGCTCCCGTAAACCAGGAGCCGGCCGCAACGGCCGAAAGCCCCGTCGTAAGCTCCATCGCAACGTCGATCACAAGGCCGAAGAGGGCGCAGATCGGGAGCTGCTTGACGGCTTTGAGGAGAACCTGCGTCGGATCGATCGCCGTCTGCACGCAGAAGAAAAAGGCGTTCGTTACAAAGACGAAGAGCCCCATCGTGAGGCCCGTACCCATCGAGAGGACGTAGGCAAAGGAGGAAATGGAGCTCGTACCGAGGTGGGCGTTGGTGATGAGGGCGATGCCGAGGGAGAGACTCGTAAGACCGAGTACGAAGATGAGAATGCGCTTTAGCAAGAGGGGCTCCTTGTGTTGTGTATTTCGAACAGAGAGGAAAAAGACCGACTTGACGGTTTTTCCCGACGAAATAGGGAAAACCCGATGGTACTCGATTTCGGAACACAATCGGCGTTCGGTGAGCTGATATTTTGACGTAGACGATGTTCGGTGTAACCGATCGATGGGATACGGGTTAGTGCCAAAAGACCCGTGATTGCGGCGTTTCTTGCCCACCGTTCGGATCAACAAGAAAAAACCGGAAGCCGAGCCTCCGGTTTTTGCGGGCCGATTCCGCTCTCGGCAGCTCCCCGGGTCTGTCCGGGGGCGAGGGCCGATGCGGTCGGCGGATCAGAAGAACCCGCGCGTCGTTTCGGAAAGCGACATGTAGATGTTCTTCGTCTGGCTGTAGTGGGCGAGCATCATCTTGTGGGTTTCACGACCGATGCCGGACTTCTTGTAGCCGCCGAAGGGGGCGTGCGCGGGAAGTTCGTTGTAGGTGTTGATCCACATGCGCCCCGTGCGCACGCCGCGCGCGACGCGCATCGCACGGTTGATGTCGCGGGTCCACACGGCGCCGCCGAGACCGTATTCGGAGTCGTTCGCCATGCGGACGACTTCGTCCTCGGTCTTGAACTTGATCACAACCGCCACCGGCCCGAAGATTTCTTCCCGAGCAACACGCATGTTGTTCGTGACGTTCGCAAGAAGGGTCGGTTCCATGAAGGCGCCCTTCTCGAAACCGGGCACCGCGGCGCGCTTCCCGCCCGTGAGGACCACGGCACCTTCTTCCTTGCCGATTTCGACGTACTTGAGGATCTTCTCAAGTTGCCGCTCGTTGATCTGCGAGCCCATCTGGGTCGACATGTCCATGGGGTTCCCGACCTTCACTTTCTCGAAGGCTTCGGCGAGCTTCGCGACGAATTCGTCGTAGATGCCTTCCTGCACGAAGATGCGGGAGCCCGCGCAGCAGACCTGGCCCTGGTTGAAGAGGATCCCGATCTGGGCGCCTTCGATCGCCTTCTCGAGCTGCGCGTCGTCAAAAACGATGTTGGCGCTCTTGCCGCCCAGTTCGAGGGTTGCGGGGATGAGGCGCTTTGCGGCCGCTTCCGCGACGGAATAGCCCACTTCGGTCGAGCCCGTGAAGGCGAGTTTCGCAAAGCCCGGGTGGTCGAGCATCGCCTGACCCGTCGTCGCCCCCTTACCCGTGATGATGTTCACCACACCCGCAGGAAGGATCGAATTCAGAAGTTCGCCCAAGAAAAGGAGCGACAAGGGGGTGGCGGACGAGGACTTGATCACCAAGGTATTGCCCGCGGCAAGTGCCGGGGCGATCTTCCACGCCCCCATCAGGAGCGGGAAGTTCCACGGAATGATCTGCCCGACGACCCCGATCGGTTCGCGCAGGTTCATCGAGAGCGTGTTCTCGTCGATCATGACGGCGGAACCTTCGTCCGCGCGGAGACACCCGGCGAAATAGCGGAAGTGGTCGCTCGAAAGCGGCACGTCGACCAAGGTCGTTTCGCGGATGGGCTTCCCGTTGTCCATCGTTTCGTACGTGGCAAGCGTTTCGGCGTTTTGGTCGATCAGGTCGGCGGCCTTCAAAAGAAGCGCGGCGCGTTCGGCGGCGGACGTGCGGCTCCACCTTTCAAAGGCGGATTCGGCGGCCTTGACTGCGCGGTCCACGTCGGCGGGCGAAGCATTCGCACAACGCGTAATGAGTTCGCCCGTCGCGGGATTGTGCGTTTCAAAAAAGGCTCCGCTTTCGGCTTCCACCCATTCGCCACCGATCAAGAGGCCGTACTGTTCCTTGGGTTTTGCAAACATTCCTCTTCCTCCTTTCGTTATCGTGCGCTCTTTGTGCCCCGAACCGTCCCTGCGGGTGGCAGTGAATCCGTTGGAAGCGGGATTCTCGGTCTGTCGCGCAAGGGCCGCGGGCGACTGCGCTCGACGGCGGTCAACAAAGAAACGAGGTCGGGATGAAGCCGGATTCGCGGTTTGCGCTTTCTGCTTTCCGCTTTCCACTTCAAACTCTTTCGTTTCGGGTTGATTCGAGAATAGAACGGTAGGAAATCGAAGGCTTCATACCTTCGGCGGTTTTTGCTTCGGTCGTAAGACGTAGTCCTCTTGTTTACGAAGAACTTATGGGCGTAAACCGTAAATCCCGGTAACCGAATGTTCTTTTCAATCGGATCGGGTAGGAAAACTATCGTCGGGTGATCTTCGATTCTTTCATAGGGCCGCTGCGGGCCGAACTTTCTGAAAACGAAAGGACACGAGAAAGACCGTTGTGGGAAAAATCAAAGGAGGGTGAGGCAAGCCGGGAATGCGATCGGTCGGTTGACATCCTCTCCGCCCTAAAGGGGACGGAGATTCCCTACCGAGCCGTCAGACT
>OOCR01000607.1_pt1 | contig 26196 bp, 22 predicted proteins | sample 1671491 | NCBI WGS metagenome assembly OOCR01 (sample SAMN06348162, study PRJEB24527) | human gut metagenome | biome: human gut; feature: ankylosing spondylitis patient; material: feces | host: Homo sapiens | place: China | collected 2015-10
CTCGCCGTCCAGCCGCCGCAGGGCGATACAGACCACCGCCCGCCCGTCCACCCGGGCCAGGTACAGCCGTCCGTCCGGCGGGGCGTACTTGGCGGCGGGGGCGCGCAGCTCGTCCGCATAGTGCTGGATGTCCAGATAGATTTGAAAAGCTGGGTCGTGCGTCACCAGCATGGCGGTGTACGCCTCAAACAGGGCCCGAACGTCTGAGAGGGCATTATAGGCCGGTTCGATCACAACGGTTGAATCCATATTCAAGCACCTCCCGGCGGATGTTTCAGATATGATACCCGGTTCCGGCCGGTCTGTCAACCGTTAGAGAGAAAAATAGTCCTTTGCGGCATCGAACAGGCCAAGATCGTAATTCCCCGGGATATTTCGGTACAGGCAGGGCCCCACCCGCTCGGCGTGCCCCATCTTGCCGAAGACCCGGCCGTCGGGTGAGGTGATGCCCTCTACCGACCAGACGGAGCCGTTGGGGTTGCCGTCGATATCCATGGTGGGATGGCCGTCCAGGTCCACGTATTGGGTGGCGATCTGGCCGTTTTCCGCCAGCTGTGCCAAGAGATCCGGCGGGCAGAGGAACCGCCCTTCCCCGTGGGAGATGGGGACGCTGACGATGTCCCCCACCTGGACCTTGGTCAGCCAGGGGGACCGGTTGGAGGCCACCCGGGTCCGGACGATCCGGGACTGGTGGCGGCCGATGACATTGTAAGTCAGCGTGGGGCAGGCGGCATCTGTGTCCCGGATTTCTCCGAAGGGCACCAGCCCCAGCTTGATGAGGGCCTGGAAGCCGTTGCAGATGCCCAGGACGAGGCCATCCCGGTTTTGCAGCAGGTTCATCACCGCGTCTGCGGCCTGGGGGGACCGGAGAAAGGCGGTGATGAACTTGCCGGAGCCGTCTGGCTCGTCGCCGCCGGAGAAGCCGCCGGGCAGGAAGAGGATCTGACTGCTCCGGGCTGCCTGGGCAAACCGGGCGGCGGATGCCGCCACATGGTCCGGCGTCTGATTATTCAGCACCAGGATCTGCGGCTCCAGGCCAGCCCGGAGCGCCGCCCGGGCGCTGTCGTACTCGCAGTTGGTGCCGGGAAACACAGGAATCAGCACCTTTGGCTTTGCCGTGCCTGTCCGGGGAGCGGCGCGGGAGAAGGCCGGGGCCTCCAGTACCGGCACCGGCGCAGGATCGGCAGGGACTCGGCTGGGGTATACATCCTCCAGCACGGACTCGTTCAGGGAGAGCAGCTCGTCGATGGGGACGCTGTCAGCGCCGGTGGTGAGGACCGGCTCCGCCGTGGTGGTGCCCAGCCTGACGGCGCAGAGGAGGTCTGTGTCCTCCGTCAGCTCTGCCACAATGGCGCCAGGGCACGGCAGGTCCCAGGCGATCTCACGCCCATCGGCCTGAAAGCCGATGGAGTTACCGAAGGACATCTGCATAATCCCCTCGGAGATGCCGTGCTCCACCGCCCAGGCGGAGCACACCCTGCCCGCCCGGCAAAGCTGGTGGAAGGTCTCCCAGGCTTCCCTCTGGCTCTGGGCGCCGCTGTTGGCGGGAGCAAAGAGGTACACCGGATGTCCCGCCTCCTTGAACTCGGGGGAGAGCACCTCCCCGGCCCGGATGGGGGCGATGGCAAAGGAGATGAGGGTGGGGGGCACGTCCAGATCGTTGAAGGTGCCGGACATGGAGTCCTTGCCGCCGATGGCCGCCGCGCCGAAGTCCAGCTGGGCGTCCAGAGCCCCCAGCAGGGCGGCGAAGGGCTTGCCCCAGCGTGCGGGGTCCTCCCGGAGCTTTTCAAAGAACTCCTGGAGGGTGAGGTAGGCCCTTCGATAGTCTGCCCCGGCGGCCACCAGCTTGGCAAGGGAGGTGACCACGCCGTCATAGGCCCCCCGGTAGGAGTCCGCCGCCATAGCCTCCGGGTCGAAGCCCCAGGCCATAACGCTGGCCTGGTCCGTCTCCTGCCCCGGCAGCACCGGCAGAAGGGCAGCCATCACCTGGGCGGGGGTTCTCTGATTTCTGCCGCCGAAGGGCATCAACACGCTGCCACAGCCGATGGTGGAATCGAACCGCTCCGCCAGCCCTCTGCGGGAGGCGGACGCCAGACTGGAGGCTATGGAGCGGAGGGAGGAGTTTTCGGCATCCTGGGAGACCGGGGACGCGGGAATGGGGGCAGGAACCGCCGCCCGGGCGTGCTTCACGGCGCCGTTGGCGTTCAGGAAGTCCCGGCTCAGGTCCACGATGGTCCTGCCCCGCCAGCGCATCACCATCCGGGGGGACGCCGTCACCACCGCCACGGGGTACGCTTCCAGATTCTCCGCCTCCGCGGCGGCGATGAATCGGTCTGCGTTTGACCGGGCCACCACCACTGCCATTCGCTCCTGGGACTCGGAGATGGCCAGCTCTGTGCCGTCCAGGCCGTCGTACTTCTTCCGCACTGCGTCCAGATCGATATCCAGGCCGTCCGCCAGCTCACCCACGGCCACGGATACGCCGCCTGCGCCGAAGTCGTTGCACCGCTTGATGAGCCGGGTGACATTCCCATCCCGGAACAGCCGCTGGATCTTCCGCTCCTCCGGGGCGTTGCCCTTCTGGACCTCGGAGGCCATCGTGGTCAGGGACTTCTTGTTGTGGCTCTTGGAGGAGCCGGTGGCGCCGCCGATGCCGTCGCGGCCGGTGCGGCCGCCCAGCAGAACGATGACGTCGCCGGGAGCGGGGCATTCGCGGCGGACGTGGGAAGCGGGCGTTGCACCCACAACAGCGCCGATCTCCATGCGCTTTGCCACATAGCCGGGGTGATAGATCTCATCCACCTGACCGGTAGCGAGGCCGATCTGGTTGCCGTAGGAGGAATAACCGGCGGCAGCGGTGGTCACCAGCTTGCGCTGGGGCAGCTTGCCGGGCAGGGTCTCACTGACGGGCTTGAGGGGGTCGCCTGCGCCGGTGACGCGCATGGCCTGATAGACGTAGCTGCGGCCGGACAGCGGGTCGCGGATCGCGCCGCCGATGCAGGTGGCCGCGCCGCCGAAGGGCTCGATCTCCGTCGGGTGGTTGTGGGTCTCGTTTTTGAAGAGGAACAGCCAGTCCTCGTCCTTGCCGTTGACGTCGCACTTGATCTTCACGGTGCAGGCGTTGATCTCCTCAGACTCGTCGAGGTTCTTCAGGATGCCCTGCTTTTTCAGTTCCTTGGCACCGATGGTGGCCAGGTCCATCATGCAGCGGGGCTTGTTCTCGCGGCCAAGGTCGGCGCGCATGGCCATGTAGCGGTCGAAGGCCTCCTGCACCACGGCATCGTCGATCTGGACGTCATCCAGAATGGTTCCGAAGGTGGTATGGCGGCAGTGGTCCGACCAGTAGGTGTCGATCATCTTGATCTCGGTGATGGTCGGGTCGCGCTTCTCCGAGCGGAAATACTCCTGGCAGAACTTGATGTCGCCCAGGTCCATGGCGAGGCCCTTCTCGTCGATGAACTTTTTCAGGCCTGCCTCATCCAGCTCGTTGAAGCCGTCCAGCACCTCCACTTCGGTGGGGACAGGATACTCCATCTTCAGGGTAGCCTTGGTGTCCAGCGAAGCCTCGCGGGCCTCCACCGGGTTGATGACGTATTTCTTGATCTCAGCCACCTGCTCATCGGTCAGGGTGCCTTCCAGCAGGTAGACGCGGGCAGAGCGCACCAGCGGGCGGTCGCCCTGGCTGATGAGCTGGATGCACTCGGCGGCAGAGTCGGCGCGCTGGTCGAACTGGCCGGGCAGATACTCCACGGCGAAAGACACGCCGTCGGAGACAGGCAGCTCTGCATAGGTGTTATCCACCGGCGGCTCACTGAACACGGTGGGGACGCACTGCTCGAACAGAGCCTCGTCGATGCCCTCCACGTCGTAGCGGTTGAGCAGACGCAGACCGTTCAGCTCCTTGATGCCCAGCAGGGAGACGAGCTCATTGCGCAGGCTCTGGGCCTCGCCGTCGAAGCCGGGTTTCTTTTCAACATAGATACGATATACCATTGGGTATTTCCCTCCTGTATCGATTTCTTCTTCCGGGCTAAACCTCTCCGTCACGGCTAACGCCGTGCCATTGTCCGGGTTGCGGTACCCAGCATCCGCTTCGCTTTGCTTGCGTATTGCTGACCGCGGCCCCAACAACTCCTCCCTGCTTCCGCCACCGGCGGCGGTCGTCGTCGTTGCCCTAGCGAGGGGAGGCCTTGGCATACCGGAAAACTTCATCTCTTCGCCAGAGGCTCCCCTCGGTAGGGGAGCTGTCTGCGAAGCAGACTGAGAGGTTTATTCTTTCTCTGCCAGCGCTTTCAGCGCCCGCATCCCGATGTCGGTGCGCTTGTGCAGCTTGTCGAAGTGGATGTGCTCCGCCGCCTCGTAGGCGATGGAGATGGCGCGGGGCAGGCCGGGCGCGGTGGCCGTCACACCCAGCACACGGCCACCGTTGGTGACGAGCTGGCCGTCCTCGGTGATGGCCGTGCCGGAGTGGTAGACCGTGACGTTCGGCTCATCGGGCAGCTGACCGTCCACTAGACCGGTGATGGGCTTGCCCTTCTCGTAGGCCACCGGGTAGCCGCCGGAAGCGAGGATGACGCAGGCGGCAGCGCCGTCGGAGAACCTGACCTCGGTGTCGGCCAGCGTTCCTTCGGTGCAGGCGGTCATGACCTTGAGCAGGTCGCTTTCCAGCAGGGGCAGCACCACCTGAGTCTCAGGGTCGCCGAAGCGGCAGTTGTACTCGATGACCTTCGGGCCGTCCGGGGTAAGCATCAGGCCGAAGTAGAGGCAGCCCTTGAAGGGGCAGCCCTCAGCGTTCATGGCCTTGATGGTGGGCAGGAAAATTTTCTCCATGCACTCGGCAGCGATGGCCGGAGTGTAATAGGGGTTCGGCGCGACGGTACCCATGCCGCCGGTGTTCAGGCCGGTGTCGTGGTCGTTGGCACGCTTGTGGTCCATGCTGGACACCATGGGCTTGACCACCTTGCCGTCGGTGAAGCTCAGCACACTGACCTCGGGGCCGGTGAGGAACTCTTCCACCACGACATGGTTGCCGGAAGCGCCGAACTTTTTGTCCAGCATGATCTCCTTGACGCCCTCGGCGGCCTGCTCTTCGTTCTCGCAGATGAGCACGCCCTTGCCAAGCGCAAGGCCGTCAGCCTTGATGACCACCGGGTATTTGCCCTCAGCCTTGATGTACTCCATGACCTTGGCGGGGTCGTCGAAGGTCTCATACTTTGCGGTGGGGATGCCGTACTTCTTCATGAGGTCTTTCGAAAAGACCTTGGATGCCTCGATACGGGCAGCGGCCTTGTCCGGGCCGAAAGCCGGGATGCCGACTGCCGCCAGCGCATCCACCATGCCCAGTGCCAGCGGGTCGTCCTGAGCCACCACGACGTAGTCGAACTTTTCCGTCTCCGCAAAGCCGACCATCGTTTCCACATCAGTGGCCTTGATGTTGACGCAGTGGGCGTCATAGCCGATGCCGCCGTTGCCGGGCGCACACCAGACTTCGCCGCAGTCGGGGCTCTTCTTCAATGCCTTGATGATGGCGTGCTCGCGTCCGCCGCCGCCAACGACTAAGATTTTCTTGCTCATTTTCACGCACCTCATAACTCAACCTCTCCGTCACGGCTGACGCCGTGCCACCTCCCCTACCGAGGGGAGGCTTTGGCATTTCGGAAAGCTTTATCTCTTCGCCAGAGGCTCCCCTCGCTAGGGGAGCTGTCGAGCAAAGCGAGACTGAGAGGTTTTCTTTTTAGTGATGGAACAGCCGGATGCCGCAGAATGCCATTGCGATGCCGTACTTGTTGCAGGTGTCGATGACCTGCTGGTCGCGGATGGAGCCGCCGGGCTGGACGATGGCCGTCACGCCGGAACGGCGTGCGCGCTCGATGTTGTCGCCGAAGGGGAAGAACGCATCCGAGCCGAGGCAGACGCCGGTGACATGGCTCAGGTACTCTTTCTTTTCCTCAGCGGTCAGCGGCTCGGGCTGACGGGTGAAGGTCTCGGCCCAGACGTCGTCGCCGATGACATCCTCGGGGGTGTCGCCGATGTAAACATCAATGGCGTTGTCACGGTTGGGCTTTGCCACATCGTCACGGAAAGGCAGGTCCAGCACCTTCGGCATATGGCGCAGCTGCCAGTTGTCGGCCTTCTGGCCTGCCAGACGGGTGCAGTGGATGCGGCTCTGCTGGCCGGCGCCCACGCCGATGGTCTGGCCGCCTGCGGTGTAGCAGACGCTGTTGGACTGGGTGTATTTCAGGGTGATGAGAGCAATGATGAGGTCGCGCTTCTGCTCCTCGGTCACGGTCTTGTTCTCGGTGACCCAGTTGGTCAGCATGGTGTCGGCGTTGATGGCCAGCTCGTTGCGGCCCTGCTCGAAGGTGATGCCGTAGACCTGCTTGTGCTCCACGGGGTTCGGCTTATAGGCCGGGTCGATGGCGACCACGTTGTAATTGCCCTTCTTCTTTCCGGCGAGGATGGTCAGTGCCTCCGGCTCATAGCCCGGGGCGATGATGCCGTCAGACACTTCGTGCTGGATGAGCTTTGCAGTCGGCACATCGCAGACGTCAGAGAGGGCGATCCAGTCGCCGAAGGAGGACATCCGGTCCGCACCGCGGGCGCGGGCATAAGCGCAGGCCAGCGGCGAAAGCTCCATGTCCGGGGCGATGTGATACATCTTCCGCTCCACCTCGCTCAGAGGCAGACCGAGAGCTGCGCCAGCCGGGGAGACGTGCTTGAAAGAAGCGGCAGCGGGCAGGCCGCAGGCCTCCTTCAGCTCCTTCACCAGCTGGATGGAGTTCAGAGCATCCAGAAAATTGATGTAGCCGGGCTTGCCGTTCAGGACGGTGACGGGCAGGTCAGAGCCATCCTCCATATAGATGCGGCTGGGCTTCTGGTTGGGGTTGCAGCCGTACTTCAGTGCGAGTTCGTTCATTGATGCATCCTCCTTAAGTCTTCGTTATTCCGCTTCGGCATCGAGTTTTGCCAGCAGCTCCAGCTCCTCGGGCAGCAGTTCAGGCTCCTCGGGGTCGTCCAGATCGCTGTTGACAGCATCGTATTTGTTGAAGATCATATCGCCGGTCTCACCGCTGTCCAGATCGATGACGCGGGCAAACAGGCTGACCTTGTTGTCGGGGTTCAGGTTCTGCCACAGGCCATGGGCAAAATCGCCGATGGTACGGGGGCAGGCAAAGCGCAGGGGCTCGCCCTCAAAGCTGGGGATGGGGTTTCCGTTGTGCTTGTAGGTGCTGATGAAATGGCCCTCACCGGCCACAGGCTGGGGGTAATCAAAGAAATAGCGCTGGACGCTGTCGCCGTTGCCGTCGGCAGATTTCAGGATGCTCATCTGGTAGCTGCCATCAGCGTACACCACAGCGGAGATGCGGGGGGTGTAGTTGGGGCCGTCCGGCTCAAAGGTGCGGGTGCGCAGGGCATCGGCAAAGCTCTTGCCCTGACTCATCAGGTCAAAAATGGTATCGGTCTGGTCGCCGTTGGTCACGATATGGGTCTTGCCCAGGGTCAGCACGGGGTTATAGATGATAAGGCTGGGGTCCTCCAGCTTGTCGGGGTCTGCAGCCATGGTGCAGATGCCGCCGCGCTCGGGCACGGGGTCGAACACGCGGTTGCGGCTGTTCTCACTGCGGCCCATGATAAAGTAGCCGATGAACATCTGACGGCCATCGGGAGCCATTGCCACCGCAATGCCGCGGCCGGGGTACTCGTTGGAGGCCAGATAATCGTTCAGGTTGATCTTTTCCATTGTTGTTCTCCTTTACGGATAACGACCTCGCCCTCTCCGTCAGCGCTGACGCGCTGCCACCTCCCCCAAAGTGGGAGGCTTTGGCAGTCCACACAAAGTTCATGGTTTTGCCAAGGGCTCTCCCTTTGGGAGAGCTGGACGCGAAGCGGCCTGAGAGGGCGAGCCAGTTTATTTTTTCACTCGATCTCGCCGCTGCACACCATGGCAACTGCCTTGGGCAGCAGCTTCCACTCGGCCTGTTCCATCACCCGCTTCTGCAGCACCTCGGGGGTGTCGCCGGGCAGGATCTCCACTGCCTTCTGCAGCAGGATGGGGCCGCCGTCGCACTCCTCGTTGACAAAGTGCACGGTGGCACCGGTCACCTTGCAGCCCCGGGCCAGAGCGGCCTGATGGGGGCGCAGGCCGTACATGCCGGGCCCGCAGAAGGACGGGATGAGCGCCGGGTGAACATTCAGGATGCGGCGGGGATAGGCTTCAATGACACTGGGGCCCAGCACGGAAAGGAACCCGGCCAGCACCACCAGATCGATGTTGTGGCTTTTCAGCGTTTCCAGCAGGGCTGCATCAAAGGCCTCACTGTTCTCGTAATCCTTGCGGCGGACCACAACGCCCTCCACACCGGCCTTTGCGGCCCGCTCCAGCGCGTAGACACCGGGCTTGGAGGCCACGACCAGCGTGATCTTCCCGTTGTGGTTCTCACCCCGGGCTTCGCTGTCCAGCAGGGCCTGCAGATTGGTGCCGCCGCCGGAAACCAACACAGCTACATTCAGCACAGTTCCACACCGTCCCCTTCAGCGATGACACCCAGCTTGTAAGCCTCGGGCTCGCCGTTGGCGTGGAGGATCTCCAGCGCCTTGTCGGCCTGTGCGGCAGGAACGGTGAGCACCATGCCAACGCCCATGTTGAAGGTGTTGAACATGTCGTGCTCGGAGATGTGGCCGGTCTCCTGCATCAGGTGGAAGAGGGCAGGAATGCGGACATCTTCCTTCTTGATGCGGGCGCAGCAGCCCTTTTTCAGGCTGCGGGGGATGTTCTCATAGAAGCCGCCGCCGGTGATGTGGGAGATGCCCTTGACATCCACCTCTTCCAGCACCTTCAGCACCGGCTTGACGTAGATCTTGGTGGGAGCCAGCAGGGCATCGCCCAGGGTCTTGCCGCCCAGCTCGGCGGGGGTGGTGTGCAGAACATCGGGATCGTTGTCAATATCAAAGATCTTGCGCACCAGCGAGAAACCGTTGGAATGAACACCGGTGGAGGGCAGAGCGAGGATGACATCGCCAGCCTGCATGGTCTCGTTGCTCAGGATCTTTTCCTTGTCCACAACGCCCACGGTGAAACCGGCCAGATCGTACTCATCCTCCGGCATCATGCCCGGGTGCTCGGCAGTCTCACCGCCCACCAGAGAGCAATCAGCCTGCACGCAGCCCTCGGCCACGCCCTTGACGATCTCGGCGATCTTCTCAGGGATGTTGCGGCCGCAGGCGATGTAATCCAGGAACACCAGCGGCTTTGCACCGGCGCAGATCACATCGTTGACGCACATGGCAACGCAGTCGATGCCAATGGTGTCGTGCTTGTCCATGATCATGGCGATCTTCAGCTTGGTGCCAACGCCGTCCGTGCCGGAGATCAGAACCGGGTGCTTGTAGCCGGTGCAGTCCAGCTCAAACAGGCCGCCAAAGCCGCCCAGACCACCAATGCAGTGTTCGTTCATGGTGCGGGCAACATACTGCTTCATCAGTTCAACGGAGCGGTAACCGGCGGTGATATCCACACCGGCAGCTGCGTAACTCTCAGAATAGCTCTTTTCCATCTTCTTACTCTCCTAACTTTTTCTCGTTTTTGGGACGGTCGTTCAGGTGGCGTTCATGGATATCGGTGGAAAGCACCTCCTCCGGCTTCACGGCATACTCGCCGGTAAAGCAGGCGGTGCAGAAACCGCATTTTGCGTTCTTGGCCAGCTGCACCACATGCTCGGTGGACAGGTAGCCCAGGGTGTCGGCCCCGATGATCTCATTGATCTGCTCCACATTGCGGCCCGTGGCCACCAGCAGCTTCTGGTCGGGGATGTCGGTGCCGAAGTAGCAGGGGTATTTGAACGGGGGTGCCGAGACCCGGAAGTGGACTTCCTTTGCACCGGCATCCCGCAGCAGCTTGATGATGCGGGCGGAGGTGGTGCCGCGCACGATGGAGTCATCCACCAGCACCACCCGCTTGCCCTTGACGGTGCTGGACACCACGTTCAGCTTGATGCGCACGCTGTTTTCGCGCTGCTTCTGGCTGCCCTGGATAAAGGTGCGGCCGATGTATTTATTCTTGATGAAGCCGATGCCGTAGGGGATGCCGCTCTCCTGCGAGTAGCCGAGCGCCGCATCCAGACCGGAATCCGGCACGCCGATGACCACATCGGCCTCCACGGGGTGCTCCTGTGCCAGGAACCGGCCTGCCTGCTTGCGGGCCTCGTGCACCGAGCTGCCCTCGATGATGCTGTCCGGGCGGGCAAAGTAGATGAACTCGAACACGCACATCTGGGTGTCCGGGCGGCCCACATGGTCGGTGATGCTGCGCAGCTCACCGGTCTTGGCGTCGGCCACCACGATCTCGCCGGGTTTCACGTCCCGCAGCAGGGTGGCACCCACAGCGTCCAGGGCACAGCTCTCGCTGGCAAAGACGTAGCCGCCGCCGGGCAGGGTGCCGATGCACAGGGGGCGGTAGCCCCGGGGGTCCCGGACCGCGATGAGCTTGGTGGCGGACATGATCACCAGACTGTATGCACCCTCCAGCACATCCATCGTCTTGCTGATGGCAGTCTCAATGCTGCCCATCCGCAGGCGGTTGCGGGTGATGAGGTAGCAGATGACCTCGGTATCGGAGGAGCCGTGGAAAATGGCACCCTCGTTCTCCAGCTGACGGCGCAGCTCCAGGGCATTGGTCAGGTTGCCGTTGTGGCAGAGGGCCATGGTGCCCCGGCCATGCCGGACGATCATGGGCTGGGCGTTGGCCCGCACCCGGCTGCCGGCCGTGGCATAGCGGACATGGCCCGTTGCCATGTGGGCCGTGGGGGTGGAAAGACTGCCCAGCACGGCGGGGGTGAACACCTCGTTCACCAGGCCGAGGTCGCGGTGGCCCTGGATGACACCGTCATCGTTGACCGCAATGCCGCAGCTCTCCTGCCCGCGGTGCTGCAGCGCATACAGGGCAGAATAGGCGGCAGCGGCCACGTCCTCGGTGCCCGCCCGGTCATAGATGCCAAAAACGCCGCATTCCTCGTGCAGCGGATATGCAAAATCAGACATTGGTTCTCCTTACAACTCTTTCAGTTCGTTCTGCAGCTTTTCTTCCTTGGCTGCGATCTGCTGTGCCATGCTCACCCGCTCGGCCTCCAGCTTCCCGGCCAGTGCATCATCGCTCAGGGCCAGGATCTCGGCGGCCAGCCAGGCGGCGTTCTTGGCCCCGTTCAGGGCCACGGTAGCCACCGGGATGCCGCTGGGCATCTGGACCGTGGCCAGCAGCGCGTCCAGACCGTCCATCGCGCCGCCCTTCATCGGGATACCGATGACAGGCAGGGTGGTGTTGGCGGCAAAGGCACCGGCCAGATGGGCCGCCATGCCCGCCGCGCACAGGATCACACCAAAGCCGTTGGCCCGGGCATTTTTGGCAAAATCCGCGGCCTCGGCAGGGGTGCGGTGGGCCGAAAGGATGTGTGCCTCAAAGGGGATGTCCAGCGCTTTCAGCTGGGCACAGGCCCCCTTTACCACCGGCCAATCACTGTCCGAGCCCATGATCACTGCAACTTTCCGAATCATATCCGAACCTCTCTTTCTCCGTCTGCAAAACAAAAAAAAGCTGTGGTACACCTGCACCACGGCCTTTATTTCTGCGTATGCTCTCCCAGCGCTTTGCACAAAGCTGCACGATGCCCCTGAACAGCACGAATGGTGTTCTGTTCTGTGAAGCCCGACAGCATCTTCATCTTTGAAGTTCCCCTTTTGCTCTGCGCTTTTTCAGGCGGCACCCGGCATCCGCCGGGGTACCGTCCCTGTACTACATACAGTTTACGGCAAAAATTCCACTTTGCAAAGGCCCTTGGGGCAATTTCTCCCTTGTGTTCTCCCGCGTCAAAAAACTTTCAAAAGTTTTGTGCAGTTTCGACACCGTATTTCTTTTTAAGTATGACTTTTTTAGAAAATATAATAAAGTGAGTTTTATCTCACTGAGCAGGCCCCGCTCTGTACAGTCGCTCCGTCATTGCGTTGGCAGTAAGGGCGTTTTACCTTAGAAGATGATCTTCGCTGTTGCTGCCCTTGCTGCCCGGATGAGGTCGGCGGGTGCGCAGCACACCTGCGTACCAATGCGGCCGCCGGAGACATAGACCTTTTCCTGGGTCAGCACGCTTTCATCAAACACGGTGGTGTACTGCTTTTTCATACCCACCGGGCTGCAGCCGCCGCGCACATAGCCGGTGACCTTATTGATATCGGCCACATGGATCATGGCTACGCTTTTTTCACCCACGCTGCGGGCAGCGGCCTTCAGGTCAAGCTCTGCCGCCACCGGAATGACGAACACAAAGTAGTTTTTGCTGCTGCCCTGGGTCACCAGCGTCTTATATACGCAGGCCGGGTCCTCCCCCATACTGGCGGCCACGGTCACGCCGTCCACCGCCACGCCCTCCTCGTGGGCATACTCGTGGGCTGTATAGGGCACCTTGGCCCGTTCCAGGATGCGCATGGCATTCGTTTTTGCTTCTTTTCCCATTGATGATCGCTCCTTGTAAACTCCTTGCCCTCTCAGGCTGCCCCTATTCTACCACTTTCTTTCCTAAATTTCAAAATTTCTCTTGACTTCAGTTCCCTGAAGTGTTATCATAGGCCCATGCTTCAGGAAACTGAACTTCACGAAAATAAATTACGGCAATGGAGCCGGTCTCCTGTGCCGTTTGTGTGAGAAGGATAAGGAGACGACCACCATGATCATTGTACTGAAACAGGATGCCCCTGACGCACAGGTCCGCGAGTTCTGCCACGAGCTGCAGGATATGGGGCTGCAGATCAACGACTCCAAGGGCAGCGACACCCATATTCTGGGCCTGATCGGCGACACCAAGGCCATTGCCGAGAGCTGGGTGCTGGCCAACCCCGTGGTCGAGACCTGCCGCCGCGTGTCTGAGCCTTACAAGAAAGCCAACCGCAAGTTCCACCCCGACGACAGCGTGATCGATGTCAACGGCGTGAAGATCGGCGGCGGCAACTTCGCCGTCATCGCAGGCCCCTGCAGCATCGAGAGCGAGGAACAGATCACCTACTGCGCCCAGCGCGTCAAGGATGCAGGCGCTTCCCTGCTGCGCGGCGGCGCATTCAAGCCCCGCACCTCCCCCTACTCCTTCCAGGGCATGCGCAGCGAGGGTCTGGACCTGCTCAAGCTGGCCCGCCGCGCCACCGGTGCCCCCATCGTCACCGAGATCATGAACACCGAGCACCTGCCCCTGTTCGAGAATGTAGACCTCATCCAGGTGGGTGCCCGCAATATGCAGAACTTTGAGCTGCTCAAGGCCGTGGGCCGCCAGAAAAAGCCTGTGCTGCTCAAGCGCGGCCTTGCCAACACGCTGGAAGAATTTGTGATGAGCGCCGAGTACATCATGGCCGAGGGCAACGAGAACGTTATCCTCTGCGAGCGCGGCATCCGCACCTTTGAGACCAGTATGCGCAACACCCTGGACCTGGCCGGTGTGGTCATGCTCCACAAAATGACCCACCTGCCCGTGGTGGTGGACCCCAGCCACGCCTGCGGCCACGCCTGGATGGTGCCCCAGCTGGCCAAGGCCGCCGTGGCCGCCGGTGCCGACGGCCTGATGATCGAGGTGCACAACAACCCCGCCAAGGCCAAGTGCGATGGTGCCCAGAGCCTGACCCCCGACCAGTTCGATGAACTGATGGGCTTTATCACCAAAGAAGTCGAGTTCTTTGGCAAGAAGATGAACTGAGAATGGAACGACCCTCTCGGCACGCGGCAGCGTGACTGAGGGGGTTGTTTTCTTTTGTCATCAAATATGGTATACTATGGTGTATTTTGAATTCACCCTTGAAACGAGGTATTTCTATGAAAGCTCATATTGCACGCAACCAGAATGCCGGCATCCCGCTGGCATTGGGCTGGAACCTTTCTGCCGCTGACCGGGGCATTCTGGAGGGGATGGCCCCCGCTTTCGGGATGAAGCTGCTGCTGGTCTCCCCCGCCGATGCAGGCAGGACCGTGGCCCAGCTGCTGGGCGAGGTGGAAGTCAAAACCACCCGCACTCTGGTGCTGGAGCCGGGTGCTTATCCCCCGGCGCTGGTGCTGGCCAACTTCAAGGATAAGGATGTGGACACCCTGCTCGACCTGATGAAGCAGGCACAGGTAAACATCCCCCTCAAGGCCGTTGTGACCCCCACCAGCAAGAGCTGGGTGTTCGGTGACCTGCTGGCACATCTGCAGGAAGAGCACACCGCCTTTACCGCCGCAAAGGAGACCGCCAAAGCATGATGACCAAGCGTATTTTTTCCGCCCTGCTGGCGGCTGCGTTCAGCCTGAGCCTGCTGGCTGGCTGCGGCAGCTCTGCTTCCGGCTCCACCGCCTCCAGCGCCGCCGATGGCCCGCAGCGCTACTCCACCGTGTTCTATGATGTGTTCGACACCGTGACGCAGGTCATCGCCTACTGCGACAGCGAGGAAGAGTTCACCGCCCAGATGGACGCACTCCACGCCGACCTTGTGGAGTACAACCAGCTCTACGACATTTATAATGATTACGATGGCGTGACCAACATCAAGACCATCAACGACAATGCGGGCATTGCCCCGGTGACGGTGGATGACAAGATCCTCGGGATGCTGGAACTGGCCCAGACCATGTACGACACCACCGGCGGCAAGCTGAACATTGCGCTGGGCAGTGTGCTGAACATCTGGCACAACTACCGCGAGGCTGCACTGGCCGATGACAACGACAGCAACAACCAGCTGCCCACGCAGGAAGAGCTGGATGCTGCCGCACAGCACTGCGATATCGCCAACCTCATCATTGATGAAGATGCCAAAACGGTCTATCTGGCTGACCCGGCCATGTCGCTGGACGTAGGCAGCGTGGGCAAGGGTTACGCCGTGGAGCAGGCCGCACAGGCCGCCGAAGCCCGGGGCCTGACCAGTGCCCTCATCAGCGTGGGCGGCAACCTGCGGGCCATCGGCACCAAGCCGGACGGCTCCCAGTGGGTAGGCGGCGTGGAAAACCCGTGGAACTCCTCCGAGGTCTACACCAACGGCAGCTCCACCGTGGCTGCCGTCAAGATGAGCGGCCTCTCCCTTGTGACCAGCGGCGACTACCAGCGCTACTACGTTGTGGACGGTGTGCGCTACCACCACCTCATCGACCCGGCCACCCTCTGGCCCGCCGCCTACTTTGACGGCGTGAGCGTGCTGGCTCCGGACTCCGGTGTGGCCGACTGCCTGACCACCGGCCTGTTCTGCCTGCCTCTGGAAGAGGGCAAGCAGCTCGTGGAATCGCTGGACGGTGTGGAAGCCCTTTGGTGCACCACCGATGGCGAAGTGGTCACCTCCAGCGGGTGGAGCGAGCATACGAATTAAATAAGGAACGACCCTCTCCGTCATTGCTTCGCAATGCCACCTCTCCCGAAGGGCGAGGCTATGCTGCCTTTATCCCAGGCCAGCGATAGGCTCCCCCTTCGGGGGAGCTGGCAAAGCCAACAGGCTTTGACTGAGAGGGTCGTTCTTTTACTTGATATCCAGTTCGGGCGGCACGTCGATCTGGTCAGAGACGTACTTGCCGTTCTTTTTGCGCTGACGCACACACTCGGTGAGCAGATACTCAATCTGCCCGTTCACCGAGCGGAAGTCATCCTCAGCCCATGCGGCAAGGGCATCGTAGAGCTTCGCATTCAGACGCAGGGGGATCTGCTTTTTCGGCTCTGCCATCAGTACAGGCTGCCGCTGTTCACAATGGGCTGCGCATCACGGTTGCCGCAGAGCACCACCAGCAGGTTGGAGACCATTGCCGCTTTGCGCTCATCGTCCAGTTCCACCACTTTGTTCTCACTCAGGCGGTCCAGCGCCATCTCCACCATACCCACGGCACCGTCCACGATCATCTTACGGGCATCAATGATGGCGCTTGCCTGCTGGCGCTGCAGCATGACCGCTGCGATCTCGGGAGCGTAGGCCAGATAAGTGATGCGGGCCTCCACGATTTCAATTCCAGCATCTGCAACTTTTTTCTGGATCTCATCCTGAATCCGCTTTGCCACCACTTCCGAAGAGCCGCGCAGGCTGCCTTCGTCGGCCACGCCGTCGCCGGTGGTGTCTACGTTGGGAGAAACATCATAGGGGTACACCCGCACCACGTTGCGCAGGGCGCTGTCGCACTGCAGGGACAGGTACTCTTTGTAGTTGTCCACATTGAACACGGCCTTTGCGGTGTCGGTCACGCGCCAGATGACCGCAATGCCGATCTCCACCGGGTTGCCCAGGCAATCGTTGATCTTCTGGCGGGAGTTGTTCAGCGTCATCCGTTTGAGGGAAATGCGTTTTCCGATTGCCTCTGCACTCGTCTGCATATTCTGGCTGTTTGCCTTTCCATTCTCGCCGCTGTTCACATCACCGCTCTGGCTCAGCCGGGTGCCGGCGGCAGGGTTGACGGCGGTACAGAAGGGGTTTACCCAGTAGAAGCCCTGTCCCTTCAGGGTGCCGATGTAATCGCCAAACAGGGTGAGCACCAGCGCCTCCTGCGGCTTTAGCACTTTAAGGCCGCAGAACAGGAAAATACCTGTGATCCAATACGCAATGGACAAAATCAGCAGCGGCACGCCCAGAAGCATCCGGTCTGCATCCAGCAGAGTGATGCTGCAAATGAACAGAGCAATGGATGCTACATAGCCCAGCAGGGTCAGCAACAGCATGGTCATGCCGTTCTTCTTGGTCTGTAAGATCTTCTCTTCCATAAAAAGTCCCTCCTTTACAGGGTTCGGAAGTTTCTTTCTGATATCAAAATCATATCACATTGTATTGAGGTTGTCAAGCGAATTCCAGTCTTGCAGGCGTGGTATTATTATGGTACAATAAAGCTACAGAAAGGAGCTGATATCATGCCGCGCATTATTCCGATCCGCGACCTCAAAAACACTGCCGCTGTCTCCCAGATGTGCAGTGAATCCAAAGAACCTGTCTATATCACCAAAAATGGCTATGGCGATATGGTCATTATGAGCATGGAAGCCTATGAAGAAAAGATGCAGCTTCTGGACGCTTACGCCAAGCTGGATGCTGCCGAGCAGCAGGTGGAAGCCGGACAGACACAGGATGCCCGCAGCGCCTTGCAGGAATTGAGAGCACGTTATGGCATATAAGCTGGTTGAAACAACCCTTGCACAGGCAGACCTGGATGCGATCCTGTCCTACCTTGCCTTATCGCTGGAAAACCCGACAGCCGCCACAGCCTTTGCCAATGAAGTTGAAAAGTGCTACGCGGCATTGGAACAGTTGCCCTATCTTTACGAGCAGTGCCGCGACCCCCGGCTTTCTTCCAAAGGCTACCGTAAAGCTGTCATCAAGCATTACCTGCTGATCTACCGTGTAGATGAAGCGCAAAAGACTGTTTATCTGCTCCGATTCTTCTATGGCCGTCAGAATTACGAAACATTGTTATAACATAAAACCTCCCACTCGAATGAGCGGGAGGTTTTATTACGCACAGTTATAATTACCAGAACCAATACCGTTTCTTGACGGCGATGTACACGATCAGGCAGACCACGGTCAGCGCACCGGCGGCGATGAAGAAGGTCCAGTTGATATTGGTGAAACGCAGATTCTGGTTGGTCAGCAGGTAGCTGCCAGCCGTATCGGCGGTGATGATGCCATCCTTGTAGCTGTTCAGGAACTGCCACTTTTCGCTGGCAGTGTTGTGCAGATACAGGCGGCTGTAAGCGGCATTCTCACCGGTCAGGGTGATCTGCACCACGCAGGGCAGCGCGCCGCTTTCGCCCAGCTGGAAGCTCAGGCCGTTTTCATCGGGGGCAAAGGTCAGGGCGGTGCTGAACCCGCCCTGGGTGCTCTTGATGCTGGTGCCATCGATCCGCAAGGTATAATCCTCGCCCAGCACGATCAGGCTGCGGCCCGTGGTGCGCAGGGCGCTCAGGATCTCGCCGGTGATGGCAGGCACGTCGCTCTGATAGAGGGACACTTCCTCCCCTGCGGCGTTCTGGATGGCGGCCACGGTGGCATCGGTGGTGACGTTGTCCTCGGTGCCCTCACCGCTGGTATCGCTGCTGCTGCCGGAGGTGGAGGCGGTGCGGTTGACGATGACCGTGACCGAGGTGGAGGCGGTGCCGTTGGAGACCACCACGGAGGTGGCACCCGTGGCAACGCCGGTGATGACACCGGAACCGCTGACGGTAGCAATGCTCTTGTCCTGGCTCTTGAAGGTCAGGCTCTGGCTGGCCGAGGCCGGCGACACCTTGCCGGTGATGGTCTTGGAGGAGCCCGGCTTGAGCACCACATAGTTGGTGTTCAGGGAGATGGACTGGCTGGAGACGGTGCTGGTGTTGGCCGCAACCACCGTAACGGTGGCCGTGCAGCTCACGTTGCCGTCCGTGGCGGTGATGGTGGCCTTGCCGGGGGCAACGCCGGTCACCTTGCCAAAGTTGTTGACAGTGGCCACCTTCTCATTGGAAGAGCTCAGGCTGACGTTGATGTAGTTGGCCGCCGAGGTGGGCAGCACTGCCAGCGAAAGGCTGGTGGTCTCGCCCACGGCAATGGTGCTGGATGCAAGGGTGATATCCATTTCGGTGGCGATCATGCTGGCATCCGGCTGGGGGGTGATGGTATAGGTGCAGCTCACCCCGCCGCAGGTGGCGGTGATGTTGGCCGTGCCCAGGCCCACAGCCTGCGCCACGCCCTCACTGTCCACCGAGACAACATTGGGGTTATCAGAGACATAGGTCACGCCGTTCTTGCTGGCGGCATTGGCGGGGGTGGTCACCGGGGAGAGCTGCTGGGCTGTGCCCGCCAGCGGGGCGGCATCGTAGCTGCCGGTCTCGATGCTCTCGGCGGTAACTTTATCCCAGGGAAAGCTCACCTTGGGCAGCGTGAGGGCCAGCGGCGTGGTAACAGGGCCGGCAGCCGACGCAGGCAGGGCGGCGGCACAGGCCAGCACACCCAGCAAAGCCGCGCTGGCGGCCAGCTGTTTCGGGTTCAGTTTCATTCTTTCGTACCTCTTGGGCGTGGAATCGGCGGGCGCTTAGCGGAACAGCACGCCCAGGGCCTCCATCACATAGTCAAAGTAAGTCAGTTCATCGTACTCCACACGGGCGGTGACGCTCATGCCGTTGGAAAGATCCACCTTGTCGCCGCTGGTGCTCACGACATAGGTGTTATCCGGCTTGATGGTCATCTTGTAGTAGGACCCGTTGTTGCTGGAGGTCACGTCACTGTCGATGGAGGTAACAGTGCCGGTCAGGGTGCCGTAGGAATACTCCGACAGGCCGGTGATGGCGATCTTGCAGGGGTCGCCCACGTTGATCAGCGGCCGGTCGTTGACGGTGACAGCCGCCACGATCTCAAGGTCGCTGTTCTCGCTGGCCACGGTGGCCAGAGCGGAGCCTGCGCTGAGCACCATGCCCACCTTGTAGGGGGTGTCCATGTGGATGACACCGGAAGTGGGAGCGTAGATGTAGTAATCGTTTGCGCCGGTGTTCAGGGCATCCAGCTGGGCCTCGATGTTGTCAATGTTGGCCTGCACGCTGGTCAGGTTGGCAGAAATGGACTGCAGGGTGGAGTAATACAGGCTCTCCACCTCGCTCTGGTTCTGCTCCATCATGGTCTTGATCTGCTCGTCGGTGTAACCGGCGGCCTGATAGGGCGAAGCATCAAACGCCTTCTGGCTGACCTGGCTCTTGTAGCTCTCGTACTGGTAGTAATAGGGCTGATCGTCGATGTCGGTCTCGCTGAAGTAGTTCTTGTCGTCCTGAATGGACTTGAGCAGCTTTTCGTACTGGCTCTTCTGCTTTTTGTAGATGTCCAGCTGCTTCTGGTAGCTGTCCTGCTGGATGTCCAGATCAGTGCTCTTGATGTGGGCAATGAGGTCGCCCTCGGTGACATAGCTGCCCTCCGAGATGTTCAGCTCGGTGATGGAGCCGGAGTAACTGGACATGATATAGGTCTTGTTGGCCGCCTGCACTGAGCCAGTGGACTGGCTGACGTAGGTGCGCTTGTTCTGGGTGCTCCAAATCACCAGAAACACCATGAGGAAAGCCACCAGAAGAATGAGCGCGTAGCCAAAGGCCGGCAGCTTCTTCTCCATCATAATGCGGCGGTCCTGCAGGTCGGAAAGATTCTGAATGCGAGTGGTCATATTACTTCGTCTCCATAAAAACGTCCATGACACCGTTTTCGCTGTCCTGATTGACGTAGATGCTGTAGGTGGTGCCGGTCAGCTCGATCTCGTGCTCGTAGGCATAGATGTTCAGCTTCTGGCTGGCAAGGCTGCTGTGGTCCATGGGGCCGGTGAAGTGGGCATACAGGCAGCCCTTCACCCGCAGCACAGCGTCCTGCTCGTAGCCCGGCTCCAGGCGGGGGATGAGCTGGTTGACCTGCATCATAAAATAGATCTGCGGCTCCGGGTTGGGGCCGGAGGTAAACTTGACGCACTGGATCACAGGGCCAACCGGCATGGCGCTGTGGCTCTTGATAAAGTTCTGCATCTGGGTCAGGATCACGCCCAGGTTGCCCAGCTCGCTGGCATCGATCTTGCGTGCCAGAACGTTGGTCAGCTTCAGGGTCTTGTTTTCTGCAACTTGGATCTCTCTCATAATAATGTCCACCTGTTTCTTTTTTGTTTGCAATAAGCAATTGTCTGGGGTCAAAGATTCTTTTTTACCGTTTTGCCAAAGACTCTCCTCAAAGCGGCCTCACCCTCTCAGTCAAAGCCTAACGGCTTTGCCAGCTCCCCCAAAGTGGGAGCTCTTGACAAAAAGGGTCACAGCTGCTTTTATATCCGAATTTGTACTTCCCTATCAATGGTCTCGCATACAGCATCAAAATGATTGTTAACATCCCGATTAGAGAACCGTAAAACTTTCAAGCCATAGCCATGCAGGATAGCACTTCGTTCCTCATCGTAAGCTTTCCCCTGTTCAGTATAATGCTGTGAGCCGTCAAGTTCAATAACCAATCTTGCATCCGCGCAATAAAAATCCACAATAAACGATTCAATGATCCGCTGTTTGTAGAATTTTACCGGATATTTCCGCAAGAAAACATACCAAAGCCGTTGCTCCTGTGGTGTCATTTCCCTCCGAAGTCTTCGGGCTACATCCAGCATGTCGTTATTCTTGACAACTATCGTCTTTTTCATCAGCTTATACCTCTACCGGGCTCACCCTCTCCGTCAGCGCACACGCGCTGCCACCTCCCCCAAAGTGGGAGGTTTTGACAGAATGATTCACTCCCTGCACTGTGGGCAAGTCTGCGTTCACACTACGCAAAGGGAAACCCACCGTACACTGCGCTATGCCAAGGGCTCTCCCTTCGGGAGAGCTGGCGCAAAGCGCCTGAGAGGGTGAGGATGCTCACGGTAAGCCACTCACACAGCGATAAAGTGTCACTATGTAAAGAGCATTCCTGTAAGGATAAACATAATCTTCTACCACACACAATTGCCTACCGCAACGCGATAAGCAACATAAAAATAAGGTGTGCCAGGAGGCACACGCCTCCTGGCACACCATAACGAGGCATTGTTGTCTGCCCCGCGCTAACAAGTAGGGCGGTGCAGTTTCCTCAACGCTTCATAATTTCAGATCAGATCTGATTAGAACTTGATACCGTCGATGACAACGTGAGTCTTGCCGTCGCCCTGGGTCATACCGATGGAAGCAGAAGAAGCCTTGTTAGCAACATCAACGCGGCCCAGGTTGTAAGCAGCAGCGGTCAGGCCCAGGAAGTTAGCGATATCGTCGCCAATGCCATTGCCGGTGGAGAACAGCTTCTTGGGTGCAGCCTTGACATCACCCCAAGTGGTGTTGCCGGAGAACAGAACACCCAGAGTGCCGTCAACCAGCTTGCCGATGAACTTGTTGCCGATCAGGGTAACAATGTTGGTGGAGAAGGTCTTAACGTTGGTCACGTCCCAGATAGGAGCGGTAACAGCGCCGATAGCGTCGATGAAGTTAGCGCCACCGTTGACGTAGGTCATTTCGTTCTCTGCGATAACAGAGTAGTTTGCAGGCATCATCATAATGAATTACTCCCTTCAAATGAATGAAAAACTTATTTTGGCGATCTTTTTCCGGCTGCGCATCCATCCAAAGATCATTTATGTAACCGAGTGCGCACTCGGCTGCAACTTAATAGGTCATTGCCTCGCCATCGTCGTCTTCTTCAACAACAGCCGCGGGGGCAACGGGTGCAGGCTCTTCCTTCTTGCGGCGGAAGATACCCTGCTGCAGGTTCCAGAGCTCGTAATACTTGCCCTGCTTTGCCAGCAGCTCGTCATGGGTGCCGCGCTCCACAATCTGGCCGTGATCCATGACCAGGATCAAATCACAATCACGGATGGTGGAAAGGCGGTGTGCCACGATCAGCATCGAACGGTCAGCCAGCTGGTTATAGATCATATCAAAGATGGTATTCTCTGTACCAAAGTCCAGGCTGGAGGTCGATTCATCAAAGATGTAAAGGCTCGAATCCTTCAGGAACGCACGGGCCAGTGCAATGCGCTGCTTCTCACCACCGGACAGGCCGTTGCCGGCTTCCTCCAGATAGGTGTTGTACTGCAGCGGCAGTTTGCGGATGAACTCGTGTGCGTCGGCCTTCTTGGCCGCCTCCCGTACCTGATCGAGGGTAGCCTCGGGGCGGGAGATGCGGATATTCTCGAAGATCGTCTTGCTGAACAGCTCAACGTTCTGCGGGACATAGGAAATGCAGCGGCGGATGGATGCATTGCTGTACTCGTCCAGATCAACGCCATTCACGCTGATGGTACCGCTCTCCGGCTCGTAATACTTGAGCAGGAGCTTGGTGATGGTGGACTTGCCGGAACCCGAGGAACCAACCAACGCCACCTTCTTGCCCTGCGGGATGGTGAAGGAGATGTGGTCCAGTGCCGGGGTGCGGTTGCCATACCGGAAGGTGACATCCTTGAACTCAATGTCGCCCTCCATGCTCTCCATCTCGGTGTACTCGCGGTCATCGTCCTGCTCGGATTCGTAATCCATGATCTCCGTCAGGCGCTTCATGGAGATGGAAGCTTCCTGAATGGACATCTGCATACTGATGAGCTCGCTCACCGGAGAAGTAAAGTAGCCCGAAAGGGTGCTGAACGCCATATAGCCGCCCAGCGTCAACTGGCCATTCAGCACCTGCGTGATACCCACATAGGTGGTGACCATGTTCAACACGGTCATGATCACGCTGGAGATCAGGCTCTGGCCGGTGCTGATCTTGCTGGAACGCAGGCTGATCTTCAGGCTCTTGATGTATTCACGCTCAAGGGCTTCCAGCTCACGCTCTTCGCAGGCATTGCACTTGATGGTCTCGATGCCGCGCAGGCTCTCGATCATCTGGCTGTTCAGAACGGCCGACTGCACCATCGTCTCTTCATTGATCCGCTTGTAGGGCTGCTTGAAGATGATGACGAGCAGCAGGCTCAGAACGGTGGTAAACAGGGTAATGGAGAACAGCGAAGAGTTCATCCGGAACAGGACAAAGCCTGTACCCACGGCCATCACAATGTCCATGACCACGCTCATTGCAATGCTGGTCAGCACCGATTTGATGGTGCCTGCATCGGAATAGCGGGTGGTGATCTCGCCGGTCTTACGGGATGCAAAGAACTTCATCGGCAGTTTATACACATGCTCGAAGTAGCCCAGCATCAACGGGATATCGATTTTAATGGAAAGGAAGATCAGGATCCACTGTCTCACGGTCGAAAGCAGCGTGCTGGTCAAGTTGACCACGCTGAACACGACAATGAGCGATACGAGCAGGTTCTTCAACCCGTAGGGCAGCACCTCGTCCATGATCGCCTTGTTGAAAACGGTGGACACGATGCCGATCAGTGTCAGGATCACTGAACTGAGAATGGCGTAAGCAAACAGCTTTTTCTGAGGAAGCAGCAGATCCATGTACCGCTTCAACATGTTGTTGCGGGCTGCTTTGGCTTCCTCTTTACCCTCCACCTTATGCTTGCCGGTGCCGCCCTTGAACTCCGCTGTGGGGTTCAGCAGCAACAGCACGCCGGTGAAGTTTTTATAGAACTCATCCAGGCTGATTTTTTTCAGTTCATTTGCAGGGTCGCCGATGACGACGTAATCCTTGCATTTGTACTTTTTGCTTGCATCAGCCTTGCGTTCTTCTTCCTGCACCACATGCTTGCGGCGGGCATCGTCCTCCTTGATGGTCGTCTTTTTGAAGATGACCACAAAGTGGGTCATGCCCTGGTCGGTAATGACCTGCGCAATTGCGGGCAGTGTGAAATCGCTTAAAAAGTTTTCGCGGTCAACACGGACAGCCGCCGTGCTGAAGCCCAGCTCATTGGCTGCTTTCTGCAGGCCAACGAGGTTCGTGCCTTTCATGTCGGTTCCCATCATATCCCGCAGGCGGGTGATGGTGATTTCCTTTTTGTAATGGAGGCACACCATTGCGAGTGAAGCGGCCGCGCAGTCCGTAGAATCGTGCTGCCGCACATAGGTATAACGCATACGATGTTTCCTTTACAAGAGACCGACAACCAAAAGCAAACGATCTCTTTTTCAATGTACTGTGTCTATTTCAAAACTACGGCTTTTATTCTAGCACACCCGGTCTGTTTGCACAAGCCCCAGTTTGCTGTTGTTTTGACCGTAGGTCTGACAAATGAAAAAGGTTTTCTTTTTGCACTCCGGTTTAACAGCGCATAGCCTTCTGCTTTGCCCTGCCCTGCGGAGAACCAGGGCAAAGCAGAAGTCCGCTGCTATCAAAAGAAGGGAGCGCCTACCCTTTGATCATTTTGGTCGGCCCGGGAGAGGGGATTTTGACGTACCGTCTCCTAAACCTTGGGCATAGTATAACACATTCTGTCGGCTTCTTCAAGAGGACAATTTTTAATAAACCCTTAAATTTTGAAAAAAATGTGAAAAAAGTCTCAGTTTGGTAACAGAAAGGCAGCAAAAAAGAGCGGCGAATCTTTCGATTCGCCGCTCTTTCAACAAGTCTTTGGCAAAACCTCAGACAACAAAGTTAGGAAATATTGCCGTTGATGTCAGTGACCTTCTTGACAGTCAGGACAGCAGCGTCCTTCATGCCCAGAGTGTAGACAACAGAAGCCAGACCCAGAGTGGTCATGATCTTGTTGCCGAAGGTCTGGCTGTCACCAGTGGGAATACGGTCGACCTTGTACAGAGCAGTGAGGCTGCCGTCGTCGCCGAACAGCTTCACGCCGTCGCTGCCCCAGTTGCCGCTGAACATGGTGCCCAGGGTGGCGTTGATCACACGCTGGAAGAAGCTGTTGCTGACCAAAGTGATAATGTTGGTGGAGAACTGCTTGACGTTGGCAGCAGTCCAAGCGTTGGGCAGGTAGTCAGCCACGGCACCGCCGTAGACGACCTCTGCGTTCACAGCAGAGAAGTTTGCAGGCATCATCATAATGAATTACTCCCTTCAAATGAAAAAACGAATATAATCGGTCTCCTCCCGGTTGCGCAACCGGGAAAACCTATGCAACCGAGTGCGCACTCGGCAACATCACGAATTAAGTGGGCTGTAGCCTTGCGGATGCCAAAGCCTCTCCCTCTGGGAGAGCCTTTTGGATACACCTCTACACCATTTTACCATACTTTCCCTCTTGCCACAAGGCTAAATGGCCGGAAAAACAGCCAAAACGGGCAGAAAAGTACAGATAAAGGCGGCCCAGCTCCGGCGGAACAGGAAGTAGAACAGCCAGATCAGCAGGACAGGAGGCAGAAGATTCAAGAATATGAGCAAGGGGCTGGAAAGATAGGCGCCCAGCAGATGCCAGGAGTTCAGACTGACATAGGCGGTAGCGGAAAAAAACAGGGAAAGGCCGCCGACGCAGCACCCCATTCCCGTCAGGGCCAGGGCCAGCCAGATGGCGTGAGCCCGGCCGCAGTGCTCCTGGGAGCCGTCGGGCAGTCGCATGATGGTAAGCAGCGTTTTCATTGGGAGGCACCTCTTACTATGGGGAGAAAAGGCCGGGTGGGAGAGAACGGCCGTGATTTTGGTCCCCAAATGACACTCCGTGTGGGAATTGTTGATATTATAGCACATATTTTGGAAAAGTAAAAGAAAACTCCCTCTGTGCTTTGAGGGAAAAGCAACGAGGTGGACAGCTTTGCTGTCCACCTCGTTTAAATGGTAAGAACAGATTTATTTGATGGGCTCGCCGGATTCTTTTCTGGCGCGGATCTC